>OGTC01000210.1_pt1 | contig 30661 bp, 19 predicted proteins | sample 1574531 | NCBI WGS metagenome assembly OGTC01 (sample SAMN03295859, study PRJEB24534) | human gut metagenome | isolation source: fecal sample 2 from infant 9 | host: Homo sapiens | place: USA: Pittsburgh, PA | collected 2014-07 | reverse complement strand
AGTGTAGTTTCCCAAACCTAAACCTTCTTCAAAAATTGTTGACCTAATGAATGAAACTCTAGCATACATCCAAATCTATGCTATTTATTACGGTTACCTTGTGATTTACTTAGAATCGATTGATTACCTTTCCAATTGTGTTGAGCCGCATGCATAAATTTATAAATTTAATGGTAGCACTTCCAATGCCCGATCTCGGGCCTTCACTACTCTCTTTCTCCAAGGTACAACGATGATGCAACAGAAGTTTGGTAACTATACTGTATGGAATTACATAGCATTCAACTATGCAGGCTTTGCTTGTATAGCCGCAATAGTTTTCCTCACATCTACTCAACCATTTTATATCAAGGAAGTTATTGGGATCGAACCTAAACCAGGCAGTAACAAGGACACAAAAATCGGGCGTATTGTTGGGGGATTAGGATTTTTTGACGAGATCGTTTCCATGTCGACAGCTCCGATACTAGGAGCTGTTAATGATATATTGAATTCTCAAGGGCTTGCTGGTGCCAGAATAATCCAAAGTTTCAGTTTTATTGTCATTGCATTGGCGTTGTTTGGGTATGCCTTGAATCGCAATTTAATACCAACCATGCTTATTCTTAGGGGAGTGTTTGCTTTGGGAGTTACTGGGTGCATGAGCATGGTGACGGTGATGTTGAACCAACTTTCAATGTCCGACTTTTCATTTAAAAAGTTGTGGGGAAAAGATGATGATGAGGGGGAGGGGGAGGGGGAGGTGCTGGTGCTGAACGCACCGCGCAAAAATGGTAAGTTTGCAGCTATTATGGGCGTTGCCACAGGGATTGGAGCTATATTTTCTGTCTCTACACTAGTCACATTGCCAGTGAAGTTTTCAGAGTGGTCTGATATGAAATCGGCTCTTGCAGGTTCGTACATCGTGGTTATGGTGTTTGCCTTGGTATCATTTGCCATCCTTTTTATATTTTTGTACAAACCAAAGGTTGAGCCAGAAAGTATACACCATGGCCACTTTCTCAAAGAGGGAATACAGTTTTCCAAACACAGTAAGGAAGCTCAAGTGGCTTTTGTTGGTGCATTTGTGGCTAGGTCAACCACCGTTGCTACTACTCTCTATATTCCCTTGGTAGTGTACAATTGGTATTACAACGTTGGCGAATGCAAGTCAAAGGACAACTGGGCGGGTAAAATGACTTGTTATGACGGCTACATCTTTTCAGCCATATTAACTGGCGTTGCACAAACCGTTGCCCTAGTGTCTGCACCGTTTTGGGGGTATTTGGGTGATTCAAGCAGAGTCGGCAAATATCGCACTCTTGCCCTTGCTGGGTTGTTTGGTGTTTTGGGAAATTTTGGGGTAAGTTTGGTTACCACCATAACAAACTATAACCCCAAGACCGTGTGGTGTTTTCTTGGCGTAAGTGTGATTGGATTATCGCAAATTGGGTTAATCATCAGTAGTATGAGCATACTAAGTGGAATAGAAGACGCCCAACAAATCATGGGATCATTGAGCGGTCTTTACAGTTTTGCTGGTGGACTTGGTATTATGATCATTACACTAATTGGTGGATTACTAGCCGATGTATGGGTTTTGGGACCCTTTTTCATTTTGGGGGTGTTTAATGTAGTTTTGTTGATGATTTGTTTGAAAAGGGATGGCCAGGTGGTATATGAGGAAGAGGAAGTGAGATTAGTTGATGAGGAAAGGTGAATATAGAGCTGTATAGAATAGTTAAAGATGATAGTTTTATGTTGGGATTGGATATAGATACGTACCAAACGTGGTAAGGGGAGCATGGTAGCGCCTCGCCACAGTTTGCACCCACACGCAATTTATACTCTCAAAATAGTCAAAGTTGAAGGAGATTGTTGGCTCTTGAGGAATAAAAAGTTTCCACGTCGTTGTAGATTGTGTATGAGAAGAGAACTGCGTTAACTCCATGAAAGAAGCCGATGCGAATTATGAGTATACGCTTTCACTCGCAGGAGTCGTTTCGGTCTTGCTAAACCAACCATGAATCAATCAATACTCGAAAAGTATACATTGATCAAGGAATGGTGTCTAGACAAGGAACAATGTGTCGTTTTCCGTTCTTATCATAAAAGACATAGGATTGTTAGTGAAGACACTCAATTCACCAGACACTCGGTTGTTCAATACGTTCCTCCAACGAGCAACAGAAGATTACAAAGTTCTACCAAAAAAAAAACTAATAACAAATATTTCTCAATTATGTATTTAATAACCTACACCAATCAAATAATCAGCCAACTTTTCTACAATGGTTGTTGCTTCTCCAGGTTGCACTCCCCCTGGGTAGTGTGCAACTATGATGGCTTGTTTTGTGCGAACACAAATCAAACCTTCTGCCTCGTGCTTGCCGTAAATTGATCTTTCATCATTCCTCAACAAAAAATATTTCTGACCTTGTGCATGCAAGCCGTGGCTTTGCAAGTTTGAAGCATCATCAAAGCCGTTGGCGATTTCAGTGATTTCTTTAGGTTCCAATTGGAATGAGCCTGATTGAGCCCATAATGAATCACCAGCTCTCGAGTAGAGAGCGGCTTTATCCAACTTTCCAGTTGAAACTAAATTGGTGGTGTATGCGTCCCAAGACATGTTATAGATTCTGTTTTCGTGATGTGTAGTAAGGTGAGGATTTGAACTATCAGTCAACTAATTGAACTCGAATGATGTTGCAATTGATTGTCTTGGATTTAAAATTGGTTTGAACTTTATCTACCTTTAATTGTTCTAGACAACAGTTTTCGTTAGTAGATTTCTGTCGTTGGTGGTTGGTAATACTACTTTGTAGTGATAATTCTGCAAATAGATTTTTCGAGAGCAAAAGAAAAACCAAAAGAAAAAAAATGAAAGTATTACACTACTGTGCACTACTTGTCGAGAATGTTAGTTTTTTTTTTTACTTGATGACGTCGCGCGGATTTACTTTTCTCATAAGTACACAAAAACAACAATTTGCTTTAATAGGCAAACTCCTTTTCAATACAAGAAATACCTTTACATTTTTCCTATCTAATGCTCCTGTGACTGATGCTGTCTCTTTGCCAGTGGCTCCACAATCTCCACATCAGATGCGTCAGATACATTATCAGGGGTTCCACCCTCAACCAATTCAAAAGCCAGCTCATCACCATCAGATTCAACCTCCTCTTTAACGGGCTTCTTCTTGAGAGTGATACTTGGGAAGCGAGTTTCATCGCCAACCACTAAGTACAATACTATGTTCTGCAACCCTTCAGAGTCGTCCTGTACGAGTATACCCTCGTTTAGTCCAGAAACTTGACTTAACTTCAGTTGGAGATAATCATCAAAATCAATGTCATAAATCAACCTTGATTGCCCGACTTGGATAGAGATGTCTGATTGGTAGAGGGATTTCAATTGAGCAACAAGCCATTCCAACGTTAACGAGTCAAAATCGTGTTTGCTCACATAAAGCACATCACGATATGCCGAACAACTGGGACATTCTGGATTCGGAGGACCAACTGGTGCAGAAACAATGGCTGTTTTGGGTGCCATTGTGGTGTGAACCATATGAAGGGACCCATTGTTTTGAAAATATTGTATGCCAATTGCACTGGCAAAACCGGATATAACTGCATTAGTGGTGGCAATTGCCGGTATGATATTACCAGCTATCTCTTTGATATCAAATTTAGACTTTAGCTCAATGTGAAACACAAACGATCGTAGATTAGATGCAGCTGCGACAAACGTCATAGTATCATCATCGTCCTTGTCAAATGAAATAAACTCTTCATTTTGCAATCGGCGCTGGAGATTTGCACTCGATGCATATAAAGCATACAAGTTTTCCGTAATTGACCAAACCTTTGTATCCAGAAGGGGGGTCTCCACTACATCATACTCTTGTAATTGCAATGGCGTCGGTGGTGTTCGCGTTTCCCACAATGCATCAATTTGCAACAAACGCTCAATATCTACCTTGTAAATCTTGTTTATCAAGTCTTGGAAAAAATTGTTGGTGTGTTTAATCTTTGACCGCAACTTTGCCAACTCGTTTGCCTCTTTGGCCATGTTTTCAATCTCAGCAGCGTTTTCTGTCTCTTTGGAAATCGCCTCTGAATCATTAAAACTGCTCTCTTGTTCATCAAACAATTGATAAAACAAAAACTCCTTGGCCCATGTAATGCAATGCACGGGAAGTGAAGGTGTTGATCTAATCGTGCAAACTGGGTACGTCATTGGTGTACTATGCGTCAGACAATCAAAGCAAAAACTGTGGTATGGTAAAATGGGGTGTACATGACCATTGTATCCTTCAGTCCCACTCTCCATAAACGGAGTTTTCAATAACAAGCACATTGAATTGACATAGCTTCTGGCTTCGATGTTGTCCAACGCGTTGTATATGTAATTGAATTGTTGCCACCACTGTAAGGGAAATTGCTTGGTGTCCATGATATTCCCATGGTGGGGCACAAGCTTGGTACTGAGATAATTGAATGACTCCACCGCTTTTGCCACTGTAATCGACTTTGATTTATCGATATCAGTTTTGCGAAACAAGAATTGACGATTCAAATTGGACAATGTGATGGTGTCCAAGTCAACAATGTGAATCTCACCGTACCCTGATAAAACAAGGTCTTTCAATAACTCACAGCCCAATCCACCAGCACCCACCACCAAGACGCGTGATGCCTGGATTTTAGTGAAACAGTCGTCTCCAAGGACCTTTTTCAAATACGTGTTCATAATGGGAAAACTTTACTCGTTGAACAAATGGTTTGTTTTTTTACTTTTTTTTCTTCAATCTATACACTAGTAAATAAAGACCAGACACCTTTGGCATACTGGACAATTTCATCACCGCCTAGCTTACTCTCTCCATATAACCTATCAACGAAACTGATTGGGACTTCACCAACGGTGAATCCTAAACTTCTAGCTCTCACCATCATCTCCATTTGAAAAACATACCCTTTCGATTGGGTGACGTCGATAATCTTTTTCAACACTGGTGTCTTGTATAACCTAAAACTTCCAGTCAAGTCGCTAACGTTTGGTCTAAGCACAACAGTGGCGAGAAAATTGGCTCCTCTTGAAATTAACTTTCTCTTGAAATCCCAACCATAAACACCACCATCGCCGGCATATCTAGTCCCAGTGACAATATCAAAATCTTCGGTCTCTTGTTTGGCAATGAATTGAGGGATTGCTTCCGGGTGATGGCTGAAATCAGCATCCATGATAATTACAAAATCTCCAGTCACATATTGCAAGCCATGAACATAAGCAGTGCCCAATCCCAATTTACCAGCTCTAGGACGTAATTGAATATGTTCAGTGCCGTAAATATCGATCAATTTCTTTGCAATTTCTTGGGTACCATCAGGCGAGTTGTCGTCAACAATGACAACCTCCCAGTCTAATTTGTTTTCAGTAAATGTTTTATTTAACAAATAGACAAGGATAGGTAAGTTCCTTCTCTCATTATAGGTGGGTAATATGACAGAGTATTTGGACATGTTCTTGCTGGACAAAAGTTACATTACGTGTTTATTTTTCTATAAAATTTAGTGAATTCATTTTTTCTGGAAGCGCTCTTACAAAATTGTTGTAAGGCTGACCACTGGCAGTGGCAGCAGCAATAGCAGCAGCAGTGGTGTTGACATTGTGAATGGGTCCTTGTGTGTAGATGGGCTTTGACGACCCACATTTCAAACAGCACAAATTTTTGGCAAAATTGTGATACTGGCACGTTTCGCATTTCCAGTCTCCAGCACGAAATGGGACATTCCTGTGAGACGTAGTGGAGGTGGAAGTGGAAACAGATTTGAAAGTAGGAGTGGGGGTGGCAACGTGGGTGACAGAAGAGTCAGCAACCGAGGCTGGACTAGCATCGCCATCACTCTTGTAGATCGACTCTTGGATCGCCACGGCACTGGAAGCCGGGAATGAACACCTAAAACAATGTGTTCTTCTTTGAAAATTGGAAAATCCACATGACGGACACGTCCAATCACCAGGTCTCGGCCTGTTTTTCGAAGCAGGAAATGGCGTTAGCAAATCACTCGCCTTGTCAAGCACCAGCGTTGACGATGGCTGAACCTCAATTACACAATCATTCAATGCTTTACCATTCATGGCTAGCGACTCGGTAGCTTCCTCGTGGGTACCAAATACAGCAAACCCGGAGACACCTTTACCACTTAATGTCCAGTATGCCACTGGACGGCCACCATATTGCGTGAACCAAGACTCCAACTCTGACTGAGTGGTATCACTTGGCAAATTCGAAAGATAAAGCACTTTTGATTGTTCAGAAACAAATGCCTTGACATCTTTGGCAATATCATATGGTTTGGTGAATACATTAGGATGATCTTCCACTGGGAGAGACTTTTTCAACAATTGTTTAGTAATGCTGGAGTACACATTTGGCACTTCAGCAGGCTCAACTTCCAACGCAGTTATCATATTTGTTAGAGACGGCGTTGTATAGCATAAAGCTTCTGGGTGGCTCGCAAGCCATTTTGAGTATTCTTTAGGCAAATCAAAAACCCGTGGGTGTTGCAAGTATGGAGGCAATACAACTCCCTTATCGCGTGCCTCTCGTGGGAGCTGAGCTGTTAATTTTGACAATTCAAATGTGACAAACACAAATTCACCTTGAACGGTTTGTATATACAGATCCAACTTGTTAATAGCATCCTTGAATGATCCGGCATCCCGAACATGCTCCCATGATAGTTTATACTTTTGTTGGCAAAAGGGAGTGATTGGTGTATTCATGGGGCGGACCAACACCGTTTTCTGATGTACACTCTCCAACGTTGTAACATCCAAAACTGTCCATGTCAATGAAATCAACTCCGTAGAGTCTTTTGTGACGTAGGTATTGGTGTTGTCACAGGTGGTGCTAGTATCAATAACAATGTAGAAGTCACTCATGGGGGATCTAGATCGTTACAATTTTCATATTTCGTATTGATTTATTTTTTTTTTTGTATCTTTTCTTTTTTCATTCTATTCTCACATATACATCGGTGTCTCCAATACAGTTCTACATGCAACATTGTTTATTTCTTTGTTGAAGTTTTTAAAGTCGTTCAATACACCATCAAAAGTAAAGTCGTGAGTGTGGTGGTGGACCATGTCGGTCAATTGAAACCAATTTGCAGTGCGGAGCCCGATTTGTTGTGAGCTTAGATGTGTATTCAAAAGATAACAGCGTGAGTCAGCGATTAAGCATTAGTAAAAGTCTACTTAAATAAATATAATTCCCCCCACTATACACTCTTTGGTTTCTTCTTTTTCTCCCTCTTTTTGCTAGCTTCTGCAACAAGCTCCTCAAACACTCGGGCCTCTTCATCTTCTTGTTCTGTCCTCGTAACTGTACTAAATACTTCACCCATCAACTTCAAAGCTTTGGCTCTATTTATCCTTTGAGTGATGGTTAGACCCTCTTCTTCCAAAACAGCATCACATACAGCTCTTAAAGTGCCCTGTATTTCAAACTTTGAACCATTCCAAGCAGCAGCAAGAACTTTGGCAAGTAAATATTTTTCCATCTCCGCCAATTCTTCGGCAGTGTGGTTCGGTGGTTCAACCTGCGCTTCTTTCTTGCCATCAACTGCATGCTGTTCACCGTCCTTTGATTCCTTCTCCTTCTGTCTCTGCACTTCTTCCAATTCTTCCTCAAGTTTTTCCATCTCCTGCTCGGCCGTTTGTTTCGCTTCTTCCTCCTCCTTCTCCTTCTTTGCGTGGTACTCATTATCTAGTTGCATTTGCGCATACTCTTCCATTGTTCTTTGTGCATCCAATGCCGCTGATACCGTCCTAAAGGTATCCTTCACTACACCACCTTTCTCCTTTATAGACAGCCATAATCCTCCCCAACCAAAAAGCGTTTGGCTCTTCAAAAATATTTTCGCTTTGCTTTTGTATACGTATCCCATGGTGTGTAAAATCTCCAAACCAAAACTTTCCATTTTTAATGATTCAGCTTCATAGTTCATCTTCGCCTTGAACGATTCCACAACATCATCTTTCATATCGGTCTCGGTGAGCAACGACAACTTATCGACAAGCTTTTTAGCGAGCTCGGCCCTTGTCTCAAGTTTCTTTATCCGACATTCCTCCTCAAATTTTTCCAACTCCTCTTTCTTGCGCTTCTCTTCAACTTCTGCATTCAGTTCAGTTTCCTCGTGAGCAGCATGTGACAACTTTTTTTGTTCACCAGAGGAAGCACCTTCGGTTTTCTCCACTATGTCTTTCTCCTTTTCCGCCTTTTCCCCATTCTCATCCTTTTTGTCTGCCTCTGACAACTCTGCAGTTTTCGATAACTCCAGTAGCAAAGTCAACTCCCCAATCCAATCTTTGAACGCTTCGCCACCAAATATCATTGAAAAGAATTCAGCGGGATCTTCAAAACCCTCCAGTGGTATAGATTCTTGTATTCCGTACTTGTCATATTTGCGACGCAACTGGTCATCACTCAACACTTGATAAGCCTGTCCTACTTCTTGAAACTTTGCTGCAGCATCAGGGTCATCGGGGTTCTTGTCAGGGTGTAGCCTGATAGCCGCCTTTCGATACGCCTTTTTGATTTCTAGTGAAGTTGCTGTTGTTTCGATGCTTAGGAGGTCATAGTAAGTAGTATCGACGACCATGGTGATACGATGATGGAAAAATGGATGGGTAAAGGATTCTGATATGAATAGTTGTGGAAGGGGAAAAAAAAAAAAATTGCAATCTTATTAGTTTACACGCGAGCACTATTTACATTAGTTCGAGTAATACACTTTTCTCAACTCCACAACTTTTTTACCTCTGTTCAATGCCAACTCTTCAATCGATTTTTGCTGTGTTAAAGCTTTGAAAAACCCTTGTGCAACCAAAACTGGATTTCTCGACTTGTGCACTTTTCCTCTGAGGTCTTTAATACCAGCAGCTTGGCATATTTCAAAGATATTCCTATTACATCTCAATCCGAAACCTATTGGCGCCGATTTAAATTTCAATTTGGTCGCATGGTATTTAAGTTCAAAGGAGCCGAGAATTGTTCTGTTATCGTACCTTTTTACAGGAGTCAAATTTTTGACTGCATTCCAATGTGCTTTTGTTGCAGCAGTACGGATTCCATCTCTTGATTTTCCAATACCAATACCCAACATACCGTTCTTGTCTCCTGCCACAGACATGACAAAGAAGTTGGCAATGTTACCCTTTGCCGTCTTTAAAGATACACGCTTCATTACCAAGGGCCTGATGTACAAGTTTCGTATATATTTTTCATCCAACCCCGTAAGTTGACTCAATTCTCTGGCAATCTGACTGGTATTTTTCACAGCTGTACTTGATTGTGGTGAATCATTTGGTGCCCTTGGGGCATTACTAAAGCGTATTTTCAAGTCACCACGATCTGGTGATTGTACTTGGGGGATTTCGGGATACGGTGTGCGGCCCAAACCTTGGTTTGGGTATAGAATTGGCTCATTCCATTCAGGGTCAGTTTTTGAGTAATCAAATGTCAATTGGGGGGCAACTTTCGATTTACCTTCACGGCCTTGTAGTTGTAAGTTCAAGTAATCCTTTGGATCCACCACCGACTCAGCGAGTTTAATGCTTTCTAATAACTCCGGGTTGTAGTAATTTTTGAGATACTCTAAATGTTTCTCTACTTTGGAGGCACCTGATTGCTTGAGGAGTTGCGACGTGGTACCAAAGCACCTCCTTAGTGATTTGAACATTTTTGAGCTCTTGGGTGGTGACTGGTGGTGCCAGAAAAATTTTCAAAATGTCAAAAAGAAAAAAATATTCTAGTATCCAATGTCGTAAAGTGACAATTAATGACACTACAAATAGTTCGATAATGTCTTATTCACTCTACAGAAACACCTTCATTCTCTTTCATTTCACCATTCAAATCATAATGTTTCACATCTTCCCCATTCCGCGGTCTATTCACAGGGGATGACTGCAATTGATGATTCTCTTGTTGTAATTTACCAACTTCTACTTTCAACTTTTCAACCTCCTTTTCTAGTCTCTTTCCAAACACATCAATGTACCAAGTGGCACCATTGTAACTTGCCCATATAAATATAAAAGTAACAAATGCGCCACATGCATGTTTGTATCTAAACCAAATCGGGCATGGCAACATTGTTAGTAATTGGTATCCAAATTGAATTAATGTGAACGCCAAGGTTTGCATCCACAAATAAGGCAATCCATTGACAAATTTTCCCAATGGTGTAGATTTGTTTTTCTTTTTCAAGTACGAAAATGAGGTCACTTTGCCCTTTTCAATCTCGGCCTTACGTTTAATTGTGATAAAGTAGTGGTAAGATACTTGCCAAATGGTGTAATATATCGACGTAATGACAAGACTGGTGAAAAAATTCCAGCTATCAATGGCAGCAATTCCAGGATACCGCTCTTTGACATACACTGGGTCTAGTTCATGAACAATAACAAACATTGTCACTGGTGGCATAATGTGAATAAAAGACGATGTGGTTTTCTCAACAGAATGTAGTACTAACGAGTTTCTCCAAGTGATGACAGCCCATGACAATGTTCCCAAGGATAACGAAAACACCGACACAAACAAAGTAGGCGACTGAGGGAATACCCAAATGAACAACAACAACAAAAGATTCACATAGTAGCACAAATCTGCCAAATAGTACTGGAAAGATTGCTTGAAATAAGTGTAAAATCTAATCGGCATCAAAACGAGAAATAGTACAGTGTGAAAATGGGGAAAGTATTCCGGGTACTTGCCGATTGTGAATCCAGCACATGCAATAGTAAACACACTAATCGCATAAAACAACTTTTCAGTAGACGTACTGGTAAGATTTTTATGTATCCTTTCATCGAATTTGGACAATCTTTGGTTCAAAATTTCCTGCAACTTATCCAACTCAATATTCCCCTTCTTGTTGTATATGCTAAACTTCTCCCTCGTCTTATTCTTGACACTATTGATTCTCCTTTTCGTTGAATTGCTAACCCCATTCAAGTCTAGTCCAAAGTCGAAGTCCCTAGCAAACACTAGCTTGGATAGATCCAAAAACGGAACTGATGTAGATGAATCGCTACGCATCAATTGTGGTGAGTCATTAAACAGTGACGTGCTTCCGTTTGAAGAGGCGTAAAAGTCGTCATCGTCAGCAATAGCTGAATCAACGTTGTTTGATTCATCTTTCAAGTTCGATAAGATTGGTTCGCTGTTGACCTTCTTCGCCATGGTTGTAGTTTGATGAAGTTGCTGTTGTTGTTGTGGTTCAATTTGATTGCACTATTTTTTGTTGATACGCACGTGTGATATTTGACAGACATGATGCAAAATGCGAGAGCTACCATTGGGTTAACCATTTTGAGTCAAGAGAGGTGTGTATGCGGTCACAAATGTGGTGGTTTATCGTGGGTCAAGAGGTAGATAGGCTTAAAAGCATGTCATTCTAGAGTTTCGCTGTAGCCACGAGAGCTTCAAGAGGACCATCGAGAGAATATATTTTCAAATCAGAAAGTTACGTTACTTATTCGATGTGTACTACATTAAGTCTTTGGGAGTTTATGCAAATTACATCGTCATTCATTGATTCGCCTATTTAAGTGGAGCAAACCTTTCTATTCTCTCCCTCCTTTCACCCAATTTGTCTAATTTAATTCCGGCACCAAATTGTGGGCCCCATGGAGAATGGGCTGGTATTAAATTCGTGTTGGTAACCTCTTCTCCACTTCCTCTTCTATAAGCTGAGTTACCAAATCCAGAGCCACCATTATCAGCGATATAAGTTTTGATGAATCCCATTTTATAACGACTCTCATATTCTCCTTCTCTTAAATGGTCACGTTGTCCACTCAATTCTTGGTCAAAAAGTCCTGACTTGAAAAGAGGCGTTTCAGTCTTGTCTTTGTTCTTGTAAAGAAGTATCCCTCCAACTATGGATGCGACAGCAAATATTTTGGCAAAGGTAATTTCAACTGGTTTCTTTTCAACATGGTGAGAATGAGACGAGTTAAATCTTTTTGCCAACAAAGTAGCACGCAAAGCTTTCTGACTGATTGAACTTGAAAACATTGTCGGAATATGTCAAGTAACGGTTGGCTAGAGTTGCAAAGAGAACGTAGTCGTTGATTTTCGTTACTTTGGTGTTTTTTTTTTCCTTTCGTTCTTTCTCTCACTCCTGAGCCAATGAAAAAGTTGGTGAAGAAAATCATCTTATATGCAGGAAGCATATAAAAGAGACGATTAAACAAACTCAAACCGTGTATATCAATGCCTATAAACTTATATGCTGTTATTTATGCTGTCGCGAAAGATAAACTGAGATGTTCCAACCGTGTTCCGCAACTAACTCTTTTATGAACCCATTCTGCGAAAACTTCTTCCAAAAAAGACCAGCTTTTCTGCTAAAAAAAAAAACACTCCTTCCCTCATTTGCCCTTTGACTCTTCCCATTCTTGGATCCAGTTTGATCTATAAGTCCTGGGATTATACGATGGGAGGTAACTTGTTGATGGTGTTGAGCTAGTAGTTTTGCGTGCTAATTTTTTTGCACTTCCAGTCAGTGAAAATCGGGTCAATGCAAAATCCGTGGCAAGTACAAATAAAGGACCTAGTAATAGTAGACTATTCGTAGGGAAATGTTTCATATGCATGGTCATCGTAAACGTCACCGTCACCGTCACCAGTAAATTGGAAATCGAAAGAAAGCGATGTAGGAGAACAGCTGTTTTACAATATGGAAATTGAAAAAAAGATTTGTCACTTTATATTATATTTTGCTACAAAATCTTCTTTCTCATTTCTTTTTTCAATTGCGCTTCGATTTTGTGCAGTCTCAAAATAGCAAATCTCGTGACTTAGAGCAAACCAAATTATTGCTGCCATCTTGGCATGATAAAACTCTGTGTTTTGAGTATATGCACAGTCTGATAATCAAAGCCACGAATTACAAGTAGTCGCCTTACCGCCTAGGCCAAATAACACTTGGTTATAGTTGTTTCAATGGGTTTATAAGAGGATACCCTAGCACATAGGTTTTGACGGTGGCCAGTGAATTAATGTCTTTAGTGGAGAGTAAACTTTTGGATTTTGCAAATGGCTTCGCGAGTAATGGCCTATAAGCAGCGAAAGTTGAGCTCACTCGTACCTTCTCCTAAAGGTTGCAGCACAAGTATTTCCGCAGTACTTGCAGACACGACAACTGAGTAGCATATTGTGGCTATCCTCGCGTTTTAGATTTTGCAAACATGATGCCACCTGATGGACAATACTTTTGAAACAAATGAAGAAAGAAAGAAAGGGCTCATACTGGATCTTATTTTTACTCTTGATGAATCGATAATTTGAGGAAACCCCTGCAATATTATGTAAGAAATGTGATAGCCATTCCTCTGTAGACCCTATTTAAACAACAAATAGGTGACAAAAAGCTACGACTGTGTGCATTTTTTGAAAGAGCCCCATTTCGAGCTAACATGAATATCCCTGAGTATCGTATTTTACATAAGTTAGATGCTAATAATACAGAAATCGGTTATCGTTTTTTGTATACTTCTGATGAGTAGAATGCACCACACCTTACGTAATACATCATCCTCCCCGTAAAAAATTATTGCAACAGCCCAACAACCCACTATTTTGGTCCATCCATCTGTTTGGCTGCAAATAAACAAACAGATACGGAATGCATTGAATTTTTCCATCTTTGTGTAATATAAAGTGGTATGCAATAATAAAAGTATTATCATTTTTTTCCGTGGTTAATCAAAACAATAGAAACAATAACAGATGCCTTTAGAGTTATCCGTAAAGTAAATGATTCACTAAAACCACACATCCCTTTTACACAAAAGATATTGATGGTCGGTTATACTGCGGCATATAGATCTAGCCAGTAGAGAAAAGCCTTCCAAGCCAATTTCATGGACCGATGTCGGTGCTGATATTAAAATTATGGCTTCCACAAGACTAGACAACAAAGAAAAGCCAAGGGGTGGTAATGCCCACCATTACAGCTTAGTTCATCAACCACTGTTTCATTACTTTGTTACCAACTGGTTAATGTCCGACCACGGTGTGCGTTGCGGCTTGAAAAAGTGTTAGCCGTTTCCGAAAAAAATAACCGTTGTGCATAGGCGCTTCCATGCATTCAAGGATTGCTTGCTTTTTGCCATAACCGGGTATGGTGGTTCCGAAAGCAGAGTTCTTCTAGGCCCAATGAGTGAAAACATCGCTAAATATATAAGAAGCTGCTATCCCCTGTTTCTTCCCATTGACAGTTTCATCAAGTAGAGTAGCCAACAGAATGTCCACGTCATCAGATAATCAAAGTAAAATGGTCACAGATAACGATGACAACAATAGCTACTTATCTACAAATAGCAGTCAGGGGGAATTTGCCATTCACAACTTGGCTGACGTCACATCAATACGTACTGATCCAGAGAAGAGTTTGAGACTAACGCGAACAGAAACGAAAAGAGATTTGCAATCGCTAGGAGTCACTAGTGAAAAGCCACCTCCATCAATTACAGCTCCTCCAATCGAAGATCCCATTTTTCCAGAGGAGTATGGTTTAGAAACCACTACAGGGTTAGTTAAAGTGAAAACTTTGGAAAGTCTAGGAAGAACCAAGTCTCACAAGAGTGAACTCAAGGAAGACACAGAGTTTGTCACATTTACCATTGGCGATCCTGAAAATCCTCATAATTGGCCAATGACCACAAAGTGGCTTTACACATTTTTGCTTTCAATGTTGGTGATTAGTGCTGCTTATGGATCTTCTTGTCTATCGGGAGGATTATTCACAATAAATGACAAATTCGGTGTATCAACAGAAGTGTCAACATTGACGGTGTCTTTGATGGTGTTGGGTTTCTGTGTCGGTCCTTTACTCTGGGCACCATTGTCTGAACAAATTGGAAGAAGACCGGTGTATTTCATCAGTTTCGGAATCTACACCATTTTAAACATTCCATGTGCATTGTCACCAAATATTGGTGGTTTGTTAGCTTCGCGTTTTCTTTGTGGCGTGTGTGCTGCTAGTGCATTGACCAATGTTGGTGCTAGTTTGGTAGACATGCACAACGAGACTCGTGGTGTGGCAATTGCATTTTTCAGCTTTTGTCCATACAGTGGTCCAGTCTTTGGCGGTCTCGTGAATGGTTTCATTAGTGTGGGTACCAATAGATTTGACATTATGGTTTGGGTTAATATGGCTTTTGCTGGGGTAATGTGGATCATTGTTTCACTCATTCCAGAGACCTACCCTCCTGTGATTTTAAAGAAAAGGGCCAAAAGATTGAGAAAGGAAACTGGGAACATGAACATTATGACAGAACAAGAAGCAACACCATTGTCGTTTACGGAATTGGTCAACACCAATCTACTCCTTCCTTTGAAATTCACCGTCACTGAACCCATTTTGGATCTAGTTTGTGGGTTTGTTGCCTTAATTTACGCTTTGTTATATGCATTCTTTTTCGCTTACCCATACATATTCAGCGAATTATACGGATATAAGGACAACAAGATCGGTCTCATGTTTGTTCCTATCTTGATTGGAGCTGCATTCGCGTTAACAACCACGCCATACATAGAAAAGAAGTATAAGGAAATGTCCAAGAGGAGGAAACCCGAGCCTGAAGATAGACTTATTGGTGCCATGATTGGTGCTCCCTTCCCGTGCATTGCTTTATTCATATTAGGTGCTACCTCATACAAGCACATTATCTGGGTTGGTCCCGCTTCCTCTGGTATTGCATTTGGTTACGGAATGGTGTTGATTTATTACTCATTGAACAACTACATTATCGACACTTATGCCAAATATGCGGCATCTGCCTTGGCGACCAAAGTTTTTCTTAGATCAGCTGGTGGTGCTGCCTTCCCATTGTTCATTACATACATGTACGAAGGGTTGGGTTTACAATGGGCCAGTTGGTTGCTTGCATTTGTTTGTTTGGCCATGATTTTGGTGCCTTTTGGTTTCTACAAGTACGGGGGAGCATTGAGACAAAAATGGTGCAAGGAAGACTACACTATGCATTTAGAATAGAGTTTTAGATTTTGAGTTAATATACAAACTTTATTTATTGAACCTTTGTCTTTAATGATGTCAAGAAATCTCTATAAGATGGCTCAGAACCAGTCTTATCCTCAACCAAGCAACTCGATGCCCACATTCTCAAAGCCATGAGATCACGTTGTTGCGAAATCTCAATAGGCTCATTTGATGAAGCACCAACAACCACGTACAAGTTCTTCCAAATAACAGAGTCTTTTTGCTCCCTAATTTTGTTGATTATTTGACGAACCCTATAGTTGAATTCACTTTCCTCAATCGAATATTCTGGCAATTCTGTTTTACCAGTGGTGATTTCATACAAGTTTTCTGTTCCAAACACATCATGAATCAATCCCGGAACCACATTTCCTGAAACCCAAAGGAACAACTCACTACCATTGTCAATCAAATACAATCCGTAATTCTCCCAAGAAGTCTTTGTGTCATTGATTGGTTCGGGCAACACGACATCAGTTTCAGTATCTTCCAACCCACAAGCATCAGGCATGTTGTGCAACGAATACACAGTAGGATAGATCGAGTTTATTAAATGAGGGATAGGTAATGAACCTAAATTGTTCAAAGCAGCAGCTCTGTGGTCAGACGGAACGCGATCGCTCCTGAAAGCCAAGTTTTTGGTCAAACACAACAACAATAATGGCAACATTCTTAAGTTTGTTGATATTTGTAACGGAGATGCACCAGAAACATTTCCCGCAACCAATTCTTTTCTGTACACATTTAATATATCAACCACCTTTGAGGTGATAAAGTCTCTTGCTTCAGGTAAGGATGAAGATAATGCCTTTTCGATGGCTTTGTGAGTAAAGTAGTTTGTTATTGCTAATTGATCAGCAGATGCATATACATCCACCAATTTGGATGATGTTGGCAAAGCCAAGTTCATCACTCTGATTCTCCTCTCACCGAATGATGTAGAGTGCAACACAGCTGCTTGGAAGTAAACAATTGGTTTATTTATAGTCTCTTCAATTGCAACCTCAATAAGGTATGATTGGTCTCTTGGAAAAGTTGGGAAAGAACACAAATCTGAAGACCTGTTGAAGAAATTACCATAAAATGATGACATTCTCATTCCCGTAGAGCCTCTGACTCTCAATACTGCTTCCAACGCAATATCCTGAGACAAATGGTCGCCTACTTCTTTGGATAACTTGGCAACATCTTCATATTTGTTACTGGTCCACGCAGGATAAAAGTGAGTTTGGCCGGCAGTGTATCTTGGCAAGTTGGACAATGTAGCCACATCTTGGTACCCAGCGGATGTCAAAAACAAATCCACAGTCACTTGAGATGAGTTACAAGTAACGGCGAACGATTTGTAGAAGCTGTCGGCTGGGGTTAACAATGCCTTTGCCTCTTTAGCCTTTCCGGCAACACTAGCCTCGTCCCTTAAACTTAATTTACCTTCACCAACGTTGGGTAAAGTGGCACCAAAGCAGACTAATTTACCACCAACATTACTTATCAACTTGTGACCTGCCTTTAATGCAGGGCCAAGGGCAAAACCTTGATTTGTGGTGCTTTCGAAAAAGGAGGGAAAGTCGAGCAATAACTTCTCAATGGGTTCTCGATTCTCATCCAAGTTGACCAATAAGCCACTAGGAGATGGTAAGAATGGTTCTTCGGTATCAGCAACTACTAACACTTCGGTACCTTCCAAACCTTCATTGAATTTGATATAATGCAAGTTTGAATCTACCCCAATGAATGCGACTCTAGCAGTCTTGTTGACGTTGGGGATTCTGTCTAAACTTTCAAGAATGGTCCTGGTAATGGTGCCTGTTAATCCACTCTGCACAGCATGAACAGAAACATCAATGATGAAGACATAAACGATTGGTTGTGGAACTCTGGCCATATACTCTTTTGGTGCAATAAATTCAACAACTGCATGGTTCAACTCAACTCTGTCAAATTTGTTTCTCACCTGTCCACTAATCTCGTCATAATCAAAAGCACTTGGAATATCATTGAGCAAGTTACAAAAGTTACATCTCCAACGCCTTCCATTCTCGGCCAACGTCACAAACGGATTTATGTAACCACGACAACGGCGACATCTACTAATTGTAGTATCACATGTCACAGGAACATTCTCATCCTCAATTTTCAATGCATTGTATGGCTTGACAACTATTGCCAATGGTAACTTTGATTTTTTCAAAAGTGATCCACTATTGGGCACAACATTCAAAGTGGATCTAAAATATTCTGGGCTGGCGTTTGCTGTTTTTGATCCAGGAATCAAGGTTGTTGTATCAGGTAAAGTAATTGGTGGTGGTTGAAAAGATAACTCAGCAATTGGAGGAGGTAAATCACGAGACAAGTCAGTGGTGTACAACGCATTGTATTGTATACCGGCGGCAATATTGTTTGGTTGCCCATATGCGCCTCCATACCCTGACACGCCACTTGCTGGAGCGGCAGGTGCTGCCCCTCCTGCTGCCGCTGATGGTGGAACTCCACCCATACCTTGACCATAAACGCCAGCTTGTGGCTGAGGATGGTATGGATCGTAGCTTAACTGTGGAGTGGCTTGAAATTGATCTGCTCCTGGTTGCTGATAAGCTGGATTAGTAGCACCAACATTCAATTGCTGAAATTGATTTTGCAATTGATCGGCGCCGTATGGTTGTTGTCCATTCATTGGTTGTTGATATTGACCTTGAGGTTGTGGAGGTTGACCAAATGCCGGCGGAGTTGCTGCACCACCTGGCGCACCAGCTGCATACTGGGGTTGTGGGTATGCTCTTCTTCTACCTGACATGTGGTGGTTTGAATTGATGGGGGACTCTACTGTTATTGGGGATTTAGATATTAATTTTTCAATGAAACAGATTTTGAATTTTTTGTTTGTTTGTACGTGGTCAGTTTTGACAACAGAAAAAAAGAAAAAAAGATAAACAGAGACGAGTGTACACGACTCTCACTTTTGGTAACACGGTAGCTGCTTCTTAACTCGCACGTGATCTGGTCTCATTTTCATCTATTACGATTGCGAAATTCTGTGTTAAGATCAATCAACAAAAACTTTCTCCGTTATCAACAATTATTACTTCTTCTCATGTCAGACTCAACCGAAATATATGAAAGTTCCACTGTTGACAATAGTTTGTCACGAAAGGCTAAAGACATTGCCGCTGGATTTGTGGGTGGTGCAACCCAGGTCTTGATCGGCCAGCCGGCTGACTTGGTCAAAATTCGACTTCAAACAACTTCAGCTACATCTTCATCACAAGTTATCAAGGATGTTATAAAAAATGAGGGCCTTCTAGCTTTCTACAAGGGAACTTTGCCACCGCTTTTTGGAGTTGGGGTATGTGTTTCCCTTCAATTTTATGGTTTCCATGAAGCAAAAAGACAAATTTTGCAATACACCGGTCAGTCACAATTGAATCTTTGGCCTCAGACTTATATTGCTGGTGCTGTGGCTGGTGTAGTAAACTCGCCTGTGACTTCCCCTGTGGAACAATTGAGGATCCTCAGTCAATCATCATCAGGAGAACTGATCTCGCTCACATCAACAGTGAAGAAAATATTTGCTGAACATGGTATACGAGGCATATATCGTGGGTTTGACATCACTTTGATTAGAGAATTTCAAGCCTATGGTGTTTGGTTTTTAACATACGAAGCCCTTATAAAGAAAATTGTTGAGTTGCACCATTACAAAAGCAGAGATCAAATAGGTACACCAGAATTACTTGCATGTGGTGCCCTAGCTGGTAATGCGTTGTGGCTTAGTTCTTACCCATTGGATGTCATAAAGTCCAATATCCAAAGCGACGGATGGGGAGCTAAAAGTAAATTCGATGGAAGCGCCATCAAGGCAGTAAGATACATTTACGCTCACCATGGTTTTACTGGGTTTTGGAGAGGAATAGTTCCTTGCTTGCTAAGAGCTGTTCCATGTAGTGCCGGTACTTTTGCAAGTGTCGAGTTAGCACTTAGACTAATGGGGTAAAATATACATCATAATTTATTTAACGAGAAAGACCTCCTAACGACCCAGAGCGTTGTTTGTGAAGAGAACTGCTTTTCCTATGCAACTCCGAAAAGCTTGTAGAACCTTCTTGCAGCAAGGACGTAAACGAGTTTGATCTCGACAACACCGGCTCTTCGTCTAATGGGGTTACTCTTCTAACGGTGATCAATAACACGGTACATATGAGCAAAACAGTACCGGCGATAACGAAAACGAGTCCAGGTCGATGTAAAGTACTAACGGAGTATTTGTACACGGACAAATAAAATACGGGGGTCACCAAGGCAAAAATGTTCTTCACCAACGCCAATGCACCGAAAAGTTCTCCAATCTTTGACTCTGGGTAAAACTTGATGATTGAAGAGTTTATTGATGGACCAATCAATGTACCAAATCCACAGAACACCGTAAAGATGAAAAAAATTGACGTTGTCGGAGCAAGGCTATAGCCATAAAAGCCTATTGTCTCACACACAAGGCCGATCAAACACATCGAAAAGTCTACCATGTCAAGTTGCGTCTTAAACACTTTGAATTTGAGTCCATGCTGAAGAATCTTGTGATTGATAATGGGTGATAATAGAATCAAAACAACAGCTTTACTTGAGCAACTAATGGCAAGTAGGTGGCCAATACTGTTTTGCGCCCAGTCGTAATTGTAAATTCCATACAAGATAAAGATTTCACCAAACGACATGGCCATGGTACTCATGACACAATCTATGAACGCCAACACAAGAATTGTAAACCTATCACGACTAACCTTGTGCCTGTTGGATTGTTTCACCATTTCATTTGGAATTGCAAGCATCTTCAAAGGTTTCAAAAAATTTAGTTGATTATACAATCGTTCATACCATGGAGACCGCTCCATCTGTCTAAGGTTGATTTCACTCAGAGAACGCGATAAGGTCCTCGATTTCTTTTTAGCTTTTTCTGATCGTGATTCTGGTAAGATAAAGGTTGTCATTAAAAGGTTCATAACTAGAATTGCAATTTCAAATTGCAATGGAATAAATTCTTGTTTTCTTATGTCAGCTTGCGGAGACAATTTTGTTGTTAAAGCAATAATAAAGTTCCCCACCAATGGTCCAACACTCAATCCAACAAACATGGCGGCAAAACCAATGCCTAGTGCATAAATTCTCTGATGGGGTTCAGCTACGTCTGATATGTAGCAATTGCACAATGCTATCAAGGACATGAGTCCTCCTCCCATATTGCTGACAGCCTCGCTTGCAATCATTGAATAAAACTGTAAGGTGTTGTAGTTGTACATAAAGAAAAACTTGAGTAACTTCCCCACCAAAAAGCAAAGAATCACCATTATAAGAAATGGACGTCTTCCATACAAATCGCTCAACGGTGCTATCTTTCCCGATGAGATGAGCATAATGATAGCTCCAGTAAGTGTGTAGCCCAATTGCAAATTAGACATTAAAACTTGGGCAGAATCCTTGTTGCATTTCTCTGCTCCAAGGCTGTTACATGCAAGTTTCAATGTGATAACTTGTCTGGTTGCCTCAGCACTTGAAATAGAAAAAGCCAATAAGAATGTGATGGTGGACACCATCAATACGCTTGGTCTTTTCAACCAGTGTATGCTTTTGTTCAAAAGCCGCTGTTCTCTCAACCACACTACATCCTCATTGTGCTCGTCCTCGTCATATTCTTGGTCATTTTCTAGAACTGCTTCGTAAATGTCATTTGCTGCTAGCTCTAAATCCGCCAAAGCTTGACCATTATCAGGAATTTGTGGCGTTCTAATTTGCCGACTCAGATTCGACTTTTGTGGTAAAAGTGGATCAATATCGGTGGGATCTTGCCGATTTGAAGGAACTGAAGACTCTGGGTACGACATTTGATAGCAAAGTGAATGAAAGTGGTATCCAAAGGTAGCTTGGAAGCTCTAATCAAAAGAAATAAAGGAGTGAGTACGCTTTCTTGATCTTGTTTTGAAATTGAGTTGCTATCAAAAATTAAGCGAACGGCTCAAAAATAAAAAAGAAAATCATTTCAGTGCGGAAATTGATTGACTATTTGGGATATAATTCCGTCCTGGGAGGGTTCGCAAAGGAGAGTGCCATACAATTCAGGGAAAGGAGATCACATTGTTTTCTTACACATAATTGGCCTCTGAGTGTGCTGGCACTTCGTAGACAAAGGTTAGAGTGAGGAGTAAAGAAGCCGAGTATAATTTTGGGCAGATTGCATTCCGAAGTGAGGATTGTTTTCCACCACTAAGTGTAATACCGATAGTAACCAATGCTAAAACGGCTCGTTTACGTCTTACAACTATCAAAGCCGCGAGTCCACAGTCTTGACGTGGGGCTTTGTGCATCTGTTAATGTGTGTCCTGGTTATTACTCAGTTAAGAAAGGGGCGCCTCATTGTTTAACTTCGTTACTCCAAAAGAAAAAAACAGAGAAAACCGTCGACGGAGGTTTACATCACACCAACACGATATGCTATCCAAACATACGCCTAGGGTTTCCAAATCCACCTTGAACATCGTCGCTCGCTTTATCTGGAACAATCACAAGGGCTCCAAACATTCCGACAATGAGGCTCTTGCTGACGCATTAAACCTTCTTTCGAAACCAGCAACAAAACCTACGTACAAGCCATCATTATTGAAATCATTGACAAAAGGACCAATGGATGAGCAGATATCCAATATACAACAAGATGTACACCTTAAGCAGGAACCTCACATTAGTGAACATTTTGTAAATAACCTACTATGGGGAATCAAGTCATCGTTGTTGGATTCCCGAATTAATCATTCACAGCTTTTAAACGATATGAACGTTGAAGAGTTGAGTAGCTATATCAAAAGGATTAAAAATGAAAGTATGTTACGTGAGATTGTGCAGCTTTTCTGTAGCCACGACAGATTGACGCCCAGATTATTGACTGACGTGTTATTGAATAAGTCATTGAAAAGTCTAGACGATTTCCCTATAGACATCAATACATTTGAAGGAATAGCGGGGATTGCCGACAAAGCAGCCGTCCACTTGAAGATCATTATGTTGAAGAAGTATTTTGATTTGAATCAACCTTTGGATATTATACGAAATTTGAAGACGAATTTCTCAACACTATATCTTCCATTGATCGAAAGCCATCAGCTCGCTCCCTTTTACGAGCGAATCGTATGGCGTTTTGTGTTTGAATACTTGCGACAGTATAACGAGGAGCACTACATAAAAACGTTGCAATCACTTCAGTCGAGTTTCTTGATATGGGAGTCATCGTCATACCCTTTAAGCCAATCAATTGCAAAGCTCATTTTGGAAAATCACGCTGGCATGGCCAAATTACAATCATTGTTTTTGGAAATTGCTTGTTTCGCAAAAACTTCGGAGGTGCCTAAATTGAGAAAGATATCAATACGACATAAAATTTACCACGATCGCGAAGACAAGAAACACCTTTACACTGTGCTTAGTGAGATGGAAAATTTTTTGATCTCATCGCAAGCTCTCGAGCTGAAGGCTTTACTCGAAAATTTGGCTGTTTACAGGCTCGAGTTAATTCAAGGAGTGTATGATAAACCCATTAGTTCGCTCGAGCGCTTGGAGTTGAGTAAAGCTTAGTACCGGACAGTGTAATTAGATTTATAAGGAGTGTAGACGAAATGAAAATGCGCAAACGTCAATTCGTGTGGTGGTTTATAGTACTCGCTTAGTGTGACCGCGGTTGTTCGCTGTGTTTTACTTGTTTCATTTGTGAGCCGCGTAGATTAATTAGATATTTTGCGCTTCTCATATATAAAAGAGCCAGCTAAGACAACGATTTTCTCAAACACCAATTGACGCTATAAAAGACGATGAAGGTCATTAGAGATAAAGATATTAAATCATTTCTTAACAAAAGGTTAACAAGGGAGTCCATTTTTAGTCAATTCCAACCGGTATTGTTGCGTGGTTTAGCCACTTACGCAGCTAACCCAAATGCAATCGTTCCTCCAAGAATTGTCCAACAGTCGAATAATTCTGAGTCAGACACTACCCATGTGTTCATGCCATGTATTTCACCTACCGAAGTGGGCATAAAAGTGATTAGTGGTGGTCCATCGAACAATACAAAGGGGTTGGGGTTTCAAGGGTGTGTTATGATTTTGGATGAAGTAACTGGTGAATTGAATGCAATCTTCAATGCCGCATGTTTAACTGCTTTCAGAACTGCATTAGCTAGTGTATTGGGTCTTACCAGAGTTGTGCCTGTTGACTCTGTCGACGTTTTGCCGGAATTGTGTGTGTTTGGGGTAGGTCAACAAGCTTATTGGCATGTCAAGTTGACTTTACTCTTGTATAAGGAGAAAATCGCGAAGGTGAACATACTAAATAGAACATTGGCAAATGCAGAAAAGTTGAAAGAGGAGTTGGGTAAAGAATTTGACAATGTTGAGTTCAGAGCGTTCCTGTTTGAAGAGGATGAAAAGTTCAAACCGCATATGGAAAACAGTTCAATCATATACGGATGCACTCCATCGACTTCAGCTGTGATAAAGAAAGACCATTTGAACAAAGATCCAAAATATCGAAAGTTTATTTCTCTCATCGGTTCGTACAAGCCGCACATGATTGAGTTGGATTTGGAATTGATGAATGATTTCAAAAACAATGGCGTCAAAGTGATTGTTGACTCAAAGGAGCATACGTTACATGAAGCTGGAGAATTGATACAATCAGGTTACACTAGTGACCAGTTGATTGAGATTCACGAATTGTATGAAACGGAAGAGTTCAGTACGATTACAGATGCAACAACCGGTACAACCGTACAAAAGATTGTAGGATTATCAATCATGGACTTGTGCATGGGGAAGTACATTTATGAAAACATCCAAGACGATGATGCAGTTGTTGTAAATGACTTTTAGACCAAATTTGAATGTGTAAGCATCCGTTCAAGGTACACCTGTTCATAAACGAGCTGTTTTGAGTGGATCTAGATTTCCAGTATAACATTTTCTGTAGGAAGGCTTGGCACATGACTCTGGTGCTATGTTGCATAATTTCTTTTTCTTTTTTCTCTCCTGCGTCGAGAAGTATTTTATTACATTCGCGTTATCACTGATTTGATCAAGTCAAATAGTGGCTTTATTTATAGCAATACCCCATAGCATTCACTAAATCATGCCCAAACGTGGTGAGAATTTGCCACTACTTGGTGGAGACACCTCTGTATTCAACAGCAAGCCCAAATCAAACACGAAGAGAAATATCTCATACATTTTGAATGTGGTTGCGATAGTTACCATCGCTATATTATTATTCCATAATTCGTCCAAGTCTGATACACCAAATGTGCCTGCATTTGATCCACACGGTAAAAAGAATATTATTATGATGGTCACTGATGGAATGGGACCGGCAAGTTTATCAGCAGCAAGGTCATTTCGTCAGCTCAAGGATAACTTGCCCATCGATGACGTATTAATCATTGACAAATACCTCATTGGATCATCAAGAACCAGATCATCGAGCTCTTTGATTACTGATTCAGCAGCTGGAGCCACTGCATTTTCATGCGGACTTAAATCATATAATGGTGCTATCGGTGTTGACTCAGACAAGACGCCATGTGGTACAATTTTGGAAGCGTTGAAATTGCAAGGGTATTTGACAGGTTTAGTGGTAACTACTAGAATTACTGACGCTACGCCTGCTGCATTTAGCTCACATGTTGATTACCGTTTCCAAGAGGATTTGATTGCCCAGCATCAATTAGGTGAATATCCTTTTGGCCGCGCGGTTGACTTGATCTTAGGTGGCGGAAGATGTCATTTTGTTCCAATCGCGAACGGTGGATGCAGAGCCGATGACAGAAACTTGGTCAAGGAAGCAGCCAAGAAAGGTTGGTCGTATGTTGGTGATAGAAAACAGTTTGATCAGTTGGATGGAGGTAAAAACGTCAGCTTACCATTGTTGGGTTTATTAGCAAATCATGATATACCGTATGACATTGATCGTGAAAGCAAACAATACCCATCTCTTGCAGAGCAGGTCAAGGTTGCATTGACTGCGCTCCAAGAGGCGACAAAGGACTCTGATCAAGGATTCTTTTTATTGATTGAAGGATCAAGAATTGACCATGCTGGCCATCACAATGATCCAGCAGCACAAGTCAGAGAAGTGTTGGCGTATGACAAAGCTTTCAAAGAAGTGATTGATTTCATTGATTCTACCGATGTGGAAACTGTTGCTATATCCACTAGTGACCATGAAACTGGAGGATTAGTGACTGCTAGACAAGTGACAGAATCGTACCCAGATTATTTATGGTACCCACAAATATTGTTGAACAGCACTCATTCAGGAGAATACTTGGCAAGAAAGATTTATAGCCAAAAAGTCAAGTCCGGTACCAAATTTACTGAATACATCAGGCAAGAAATATTAGAAAACGATATGGGTATTTCTGACTATACCGAGGATGAAGTTAGACAAATTGCCTCCAAATCATCACAACCAGATGCGCTTTTATATTTCTTGAACAACATGATTTCATTTAGAGCTCAAATTGGATGGACTACACATGGCCATTCGGCTGTGGATGTCAACATTTATGCGCATACAAACTCACCCTCACTTTTACATAAATTAAAGTCAAGAAATGCTTATGATGGATTGACTGGTAATCATGAAAACATTGAAATAGGTGCATTTATGGAAACAATAACTGGTTCGGATTTGAATCAAATTACAGAAATGATCAAGAAAACGGTCCATTCTCCTCATGGAAAGAGTGATTTGTCAGTGGATGAATTCCATGCAAATGTCGTACCCTCATTATAGTTAGATAATACAAATTAGATGAAAAAAAAGACCACTTAAGCCTACTCTATATCCCTGCATCATTTGTAGTCAATCATGGACAACGCATCTAATATGCCTTGCTTGATAGTGTCATTAGCAAAGTTGTCCTCAATTGAATTCTTGAGTCCTTGACTGTACACTTTTAAATTCTTTGCAATGGGTCCACCTCTAGCCATAGTGGCAACAATGTTTCGCTTCAATTGTTGGGCCAACTTTTGCCAGAAGATCGACAGCAACGAATCAGCTTTGTAGTGGTTTAGCAGCACCAGTAACAAGCTTTCATCCGATTTGTTACTACTATCATGTGGTAAATTCCATCTTGTTAATACTTCATCAAGTTTATCAAAATAATTTGAGCTACTTTGTTGTACCTCAGTCATTATCGCCGTGAAATTTCGCGGTGATTGTAATGCTTTGGCCAATTGGTTCCCACTGGTGGAAACTTGTCTTTGTATAGTTGATTTATCAAGCACTTGATAAAATTCGTTGGGGTCTAGGATATGTAATGCTTGCAAGTTGTGACAAAGTTTTAAATTTTTCACATTCAATGAGGTTGATCGATTAGTTTCACTATTTATCAACATTGAACATTGATGGATTAAACTTTGTCTCTTGGTTATTGCCGTGGCTCGATAATCCCGAATCAATTTTATTGACATTATGTTAGTACTATGGTCAGATTTGGCACTTTCATTGGGTGAAGTTGCAGATTCATACAAATTCATCAATTGTAAATACAATCGACTGGCTCGAACCACATCTGCATCCCCACCACCAGTTGCTGCTGCTGATCCTTGCAACTCCTCCAATTGTTGAATAATGAATACAAAAAATGAAGCCGTGCGTAACAACTCCAAAGTTTGATGTAGATTCTTCAAAGCATTGTTCAACTTAACAGCATCATCAAAAGGTTCAAGAATTTCCTTTCGAATCTTTTCAAATGGTCTGTTTATAGTGACCAATTGAGGATTAATACGATCATTCAAAATAGTCTTGTATTGTTCAATTTGTGCGCAATTCAATGTCAATGATTCATAGTTTGTGGATGAAATCCATTTCATTCGTTTATCTAGTTCAACCAAGTCGTATTTCAATTTTTTCAAAGGTGTTCGTAAATCTAATTGATTGTTGTCGTGACCATTGGTCGATATGACTAACGAATTGGCAAAGTTTATTGCATCGAAATCTGGTTCGAGGTACGCTTCAAAGTCCTCTAGGTCGTTACGTTGGGTTCCGTTTGAGGTCATGGCAGGGGATGGCGCCAGGTGGAGAGTATATCAAGTTCAGTTAAGTGTCCTTTGAGTTGAATTCTAAGAAAATTGATGAAGTTTATTGAAGTCAAAGCGTGCGCGAACCTAAAAACTCCTCAACACTCATCCTCAACAAGAGAGAAAAGATTTTTACAGGTAACCTTAATAGAACTTCTCTTTAAGCTTTATTGAGGCATTCACCTTGCATATACATCGTTAAATATAGAGTTAAACTATCGTATTATGACCGTATTGCATATAATCCCCTCGATCACCTAGTACTCGTCGTAATAATATTTTCATCATTTTTTTTTCGCAAATTCCTGGAATTCGCAACCTCATGGGATTAGTTACTATATATACATGCGTGCGGCTCAAAGCAACTGCAAAGGTACCTAGTTGATTCAAAGTAAAGCATATTGCAATCGTAATCAGTAGCATAGATCTGGATATATGCCAGTTTCATGTGGAGGCATTACCAAACTGAAATAACAGCCCTTCTGAATAAGTAGAAAGGTTCATGGCTTTCTTTGTACAAGCTCTCCCCATTCCCAAGACGGTCCCACATGCAAATACAGCAATTTTCTGCACACGAAGCTCATTACACACATGTCTCTATGTAATGTAAAGAGGAAAGGCGATAAAGGAAAGGGAGTAATGGAATGGTGCCAAGACAAGAAAAAAGAAAGCCACTTTGAAAGTTTTTCATTGCCCATGTAGTAAAGGCTCTCAAGAGCTGGCTTAAGCATGACAAGGAAGGTTGAGGAGATCAAGTCTACGTGCGTTAAAGGAGTGGTACGATAGGAGTGATATTGAATCCTCCAAGAGCACACCACCAGCAATGAATTGCTATCCCACCACTTGGTTCCCATATGGATCCTACTCCACTTGGGTCCAATTTTCCGCGCCAAGATAATTTTACAACTTTATCCACACTTTGAAATTTGCCCATGTGGGCTCTATATCGACATTGAGAAGCTGAGTATACTGTTAAATAATGGTGGTGGAGCTTCAATGGATGTTGGATGGACACGAGATGGATGTGCCCTAGATGTACCATGGACCCTTGGATGCACCCTGGATGCACCACAGATGTATGGACCTAAACTGCCTCGAAAAGATACCCAGAAACAATCGTTAACCTACAGTGTTTGACAAATTGATTGTTTACAATTAATTTAATTATGAATAGGGGAAGGTGCCCACATGGGCTATTCTCCTGTGGTATAAATAGGGTTGCAAATAACCCCAATTAATTAAAGGTAATCCCTCTCCTTTCGCCCTCCTCAAACCAAATAATGGCCTTCTTGTTCCCTAAATTATTAAACGTCTCGGTTTTGGCCCTTGCTGTCTACTTTTACATCTTTGCTGAAGTTCAAGCCGCTCCAATTGATAACTCCGTTTCTTCTAAAAAGAACATTATCTTTTTGGTTGGTGATGGTTTGGGTCCAAGTGGTGTTACCTTGGCTAGGTACTTTAGACAATACAAAGATGACTTGCCAGTTAATGATTACTTGGAGTTGGACAAGTACTTGATCGGGATGCAAGGTCACAGATCCAATTCGAGTTTGATAACCGATTCTGCTGCTGCTGGTACTGCATTAGCTACAGGAAAGAAAACCTACAATGGTGCGATTAGTGTTGATGCTGATGGGTTTCCAGTGGGAGCTGTGGGAGAAGCTTTGAAGTTGCAAGGTTACACTACTGGTGTTGTTGTTACAACAACTGTTACTGATGCTACTCCATCAGTTTGGTTTGCTCATGCAAAGAACAGAGGTTCCCAAAATTTGATTGCTGAACAAATGGTGGGCGAGATTCATCCATTAGGATTTGTTCCTTCATTGATCCTTGGTGGAGGAAGAGAGTATTTCCACGGTTTAGACCAAGGCGGTTTGAGAAAGGATAACAGAAGTTTGATTGAAGAAGTGCAAAACAATGGAACATGGAACTATATCGGTGATAGAGCTGGATTCGACGCATTGGATGAAGGTAGAAATGTTGAATTACCATTGTTGGGCTTGTTTGCTGAAGATGACTTTCCCTACAGAATTGACAGAGATGATTCCGAGTACCCCAGCTTGGTACAACAAACAAGAGTTGCGTTAAATGCGTTAGCCAATGCTACTGCAGACTCTGAACAAGGTTTCTTTTTAGTTATTGAATCTTCAAGAATTGATCATGCTGGTCATGCTAATGATTCACCGGCTCACGTTGCTGAGACATTAGAATACGACGATACAATTGCTGAGGTGTACAAGTTTATTCAAAACACTGATGTTGACACAATTGTCATGGCCACTGCTGATCACGAAACTGGTGGATTGGATCTCATGTCAACATCTTTTGACACATATGACGCTATTAGCAATGCCACCCATTCCGCTGAGTTCTTGTCCAATGCCATCTCCGATTTTGAAGACAAGGAAAACACGGAGTCATTGAATTCATTCATTAGGTCAACAATTTTTGAAGAAGGTTTAGGCTTGGGAAACTACACT
>OGTC01000205.1_pt1 | contig 32650 bp, 44 predicted proteins | sample 1574531 | NCBI WGS metagenome assembly OGTC01 (sample SAMN03295859, study PRJEB24534) | human gut metagenome | isolation source: fecal sample 2 from infant 9 | host: Homo sapiens | place: USA: Pittsburgh, PA | collected 2014-07 | reverse complement strand
AAAGATTTGTATCAGGACCTCTGGACGCGGGTTCGAATCCCGCCGTCTCCATTATTAAGCCTGCAACCCATGCGGTTGTGGGCTTTTTATTTTTGTTGCCACAGTATTGCCACAGATATGCCACAGGGGTATAAAAAGACACCTTATTTTTTAGGTGCCTTTCAATCATTTTCTTTAATTAAATTATCAGTGCTTTTATTTAGTTCTTTTTCTTTATTAAACCATTTAATGTCTTTGGGTTCATTTATGTCACATAATGAATCACCACGAAGTCTACAGTATTTTTTATATTCATTTTCCGTTAATTGTAATATTTCCCAATGATTCGCTAGTAAATATCTTGAATAAATTCTTGCTTTTTCTCTATACTTTTTTGATAAAATTTTACTTTCACATTTATCTCCATTTTTACAGGTATCAGAATCATAAATCTTTTGCATGTCATTACAATAGTCAATAATTTCATCTGTTTTTTTATCAAAAATATTCTTGTGGTCTTTTTTAGAATCAAAACGCAAGCAAGCTCTTATTTTAAAAACATCCTCTAATGTAATTCTATCTTTACCAGCAATTTCAAAAAGTGTTTTTCTCCACCCAGACTTTGAATCTAAATTATCTAACATTGTTTTATCGAATCTTTTGTTTGTATAAATCAAACTTATTATTGTTACGATCATTGTTAAAAAACTAATTATCGGTGAAGCTACAGTTATCCAAATCATTTTATTATCTCCTTATAAATATTTGACTATTTCTTTTTGCGTACTTGGGTATAAATGCCCGTATCTATTATATACTTCATTACTATCAGCATGACCTAAACGTTGAGCAATAACCATGATACTTGCGCCATGATTAACTAACATAGACGCATGGCTATGTCTTAATTCATGTATAACGATTCTAGGGAACGTCTGACCGTCTGGAAGTTGGTTATCTAATACTTTTAATGCAGTAGTAAACCAACGATCAATAGTAGATTCACTGTACGCTTTGAAGAATGTTCCAAACAATACATAATCATCTTTATATATGTTATTCTCTTTATACCAATTTAAATAATCTTTAATATCATTTATCATGTGAGTAGGCAAGTATATATCACGTATGGCTGATTTTGTTTTAGGGGCTGTCACTTCACCGTGATAGTCCGTTTTGTTTATATGAATAAATTCATCATCAAAGTTAATATCACGCCATGTGAGCGCTCTAATTTCTCCCTTACGTGCACCAGAATAAAACAGCAGCTTGAAGAATAACTTTTGTTGTTGAGTAGCTAAAGCCTCATAGAATTGATTGAATTGTTCTAATGTCCAATAGTTCAAACGCTTATTTGATTCAATTTCAAAGTTACCTACTAGAGAGGCTACATTTTGCTTTAGATCATGAAACTTCATAGCATGGTTAAGTAACGATACTAGGAACACGTGCATTTTCTTTAGGTACTCTCCAGAGTGTCCCTCTTTTAACTTCGTATTCTGAAACTTCATAACATCCTGTGTAGTCATATTAAACACGTCCATAGACTTGAAATAAGGTAGCAAATGATTATTTGCATGTGTCTTTAATGCTTTTACACTAGATGACTTACGACGTGCTGAATACCACTCTGTATACTCTTCTACGAGTTTATCAAAGGGAAGTTTGTTAATTTGTCCGATACCCTCTAACTCGTCCATAACCTCATTGCATTTCTTCACTGCTTCTTTACGTTGTTTAAAGCCAGTACGCTTAATCTCTTTACGTGTATTCGTCTTATCATAGTAAGTGATACGAAAATAATAAGTGCCACGTTTAGCGTCTTTATATATATTGTGGGATAGGTTTAAGTTATGTTCTATGGTAATCACCTACTTCATTTCTTTCTTTTATGGGTGATGGTTATTTGTTCATCGTATGTGTAATTATAATTTGTATTTAAACTTAACTCGTTAATAATTTCTTTTAATCTAGTATCTTCGAGGATGCCTTTGTTATCACATAATGGTACGTGCATAAGTATTCCTGGTGATGAAGAATTAATAAAAATTTTTTCGTCAGAAATATTGTAGAACGATTTTATTTCTTTTATGCGTTCAAGTTCTAAGTAATAAATTTTTTGACTTAAATAATGAACTAATAGTAATTTGAAATTACTATTTTCGGCTATAAAGTTCACAAGGTAATTAAACAAATTACTATAAGAGAAGTCTATTCGTATTTCAATTTCAGGACAAGGTTTTAGTTCTATAGATATTTCATAAGGTATAAACCCTTTTTTTAAGTCGTTATCTTCAATTAAATCACAAGTTATTGCATACTTTTTGACAATCAAATTATCCTTTTTCTTAAAATTACTACTACGTCTATACGTTTCCACTTTACTAATATCATTTAACTTAATAATTAATTCATTAAAGACATTTTTAAATAAATCTGCCACATCAACATTTAATGCTATAGTAATTTTTTCTAAAGTATCAAATTGAATACCTCTAGTTTTTCCATTTAATAAAGAGCTTATGGAATTTCTAGAGATTCCAGTTTGTTCGTTTAAATCACTTATCTTTAAATTTTTTTCTTCCATGATTTCTTTTAATCGAAATACAATCATATAATCCCTCCTAACAAACAGATTTTAACATATATACGTGTTATTTATAACCATTAAATAACAAGTTTAGTTGACAAAATTATAATAACAATTATATAATGCATTTGTAACAAAAAATAACAAGTTAACTTGTTACTAAAGGAGGTTCTACAAATGGCAAATTTAGCTTATCCTATGTTGTACATCACTAGGAAAGAAAAAGGTGATACTCAAAAAGAAGTTGCTACAAAACTGGGTATTAGTCCACAACGTTACCAGTTAAAAGAAAGTGGCAAAGCAATATTTAATTTAAATGAGTGTCAGATTCTTTCAGAAATGTATGACATGCCAATTGATGAATTGTTTAGTTCTAAAATTAAAGCAAATTCTTAAAGGAGGTGAGGGTTAATGAAACTATATATTTTGATTTCTATACTAGCTATAACAATTGGCTGCTTATATGCATACTCTATTGATTTTATTCATGGGGTTGCAATAACTGCACTAATACAAACTTTAACTTTGCCAATTGTTGATAAGTATAAATACAAAAAGGAGAATTAATAAAATGAATAAAAAGCAAAGAGTGACACTTGAAGTTATTAAGTATCAACTCAAATTAAGTATTAATAATAAATTCGATATGTATGAACATATTGAAGAAAGAAATGGTGTTGAAAAAATAACAGAGATAAGTCGAGAAAAACATCTCGAATATATTATGAAGTGGTGTTTGCAGGAACTAGAAAATAATTTTAATTATGAAGAGGAGAAATAATAAAATGAGTAATTTAAAACAAAATATTAAACAAATGAAAAATGAAGTGATAGAGGCAGAGTTAAACACAAAAATAAATACAGTTATAACAATGATCGGTGAACACATGGATAGTAATGAACGATTTAGATCTCATTTAGATGCACAAGGTAAAGTAATGGAATCATATATGTTAAAAGAATACTATCAGAACTATTATGTATTGATGGCAGTGCTTAACTCAATATTGAAAGATATAAATTTTATGAATGATGAGATTACTACATTTCATGATAGAGCATTAGACGAATTAGACAAAACAAAAGCGTCTAGTGAGAACTTTGGCGAGGAATCACTAAACGCATAACTCATTAATTTAACAGAGCAAATTAATTAAATACTCTATTTATATTATATCATTTTTGCTCTGCTATTCCTAGAGGTGTAAAAATTGAATGAAATTAAATTAGAATATGATACTCAAGTTTCTGTAATTTGGTATGGAACTTTGGATTCAAGATCGTTTAAACAGTTTTCGCAGCCTAAATGGAGTGAGTTAGTTAATAGATTATCTATACCACAAAATAATACTAATAAATATGCTCGTGGTGTTGCTGTTTATGGTGATATTAAAAACGATACTGATGAAAATGGTGATGAATATAAAAAATATCGTAAAGACGGAAACGTGATTTATCGTGATGTCCTAGTCCTGGACTACGACGACATTCCTAAGTTGAGACTACTACATGATGCAATTACGGAGACTTTAAAAGGTGTTTCCTGGATGTATCACACTACATTTAATCATCGAACAGAAAGTCCTAGAGTACGTTTATATATTGCTTTGAATGAGCATATAAGTGCAGATGAGTACCGTAAATATACAAAAGTATTAGCGAATAAGATAGGTCACCCAGTAGATGAGGGAAGTTTTCAACCTAGTAGAGCGATGGCTTTGCCAGTTTATATAAAAGGTAAATATCCTTTTCTATATAAGTATAATGACGCACCAATTTTAGACACTAAAACTCTCAATAAGTGGTGTGATGAATACAAAGAGAAACATAAAGAATCAACTAAATTTAAATATCCTAAACGACGAGATAATAAATTCTGGAAGTCAATTGCTTTTGGAGTTTCAACAGGTAATCGAAATCAAACATTAACGTCACTGATAGGTGTATTACTCAATAGACGTGTACCAGATCCTTTAGTATATGCATATTGTTATATGTGGAATGAGAATTGTAAACCTCCATTAAGTTCAAGAGAGTTTAACGCCACATTCGAATCAATATACAAAAGAGAACATCAATAAGGAGGTTTAGTATGGGAATATTTCCAGATTATTTGGAAGATAAATCAATATTTGATGAAAAAGAATTTTTTGATGGAAATAGATTTAAGTTTTATGATTTTGCTTTATTTCTTTATGAAGAATTTCATGGTTGCTATATCGACAATCGTCCTCATGTTTTTACAGGCAAGAAGTACGAGCCACTTAATATAGATGTTGTGCGTAAAATGACTATCAAATATATCCCGTCATTACGAGAACAGCAAAATAAGGAAGTATACCAGAAGTTAAAAACTCTATGCATGAATAATTATCAAGAACAATGTTCAGCACGTTATATAGGATTAAAAAACGGTATATACGATACTATTGAAGAAAAATTAAACTCGTTTAGTCCTCAATACTATATAACCAATATTATTGATGTTGATTTTAATGAACAAGCACAAAGTGATTTAATAGAACGATTTATTAAAGATATATCAAATGATGATGAAGAAGTAGAACAACTAATCTACGAAATGATTGGTTATGGTTTATACCGTGATAACTTCTTACAAGTTGCCTTCTTTTACTATAGTCCAGGTGGCAATGGTAAAACAACTTTACTTAAATTATTGCACCATTTCTATAATCCAGAAAACACAACAGCATTATCTTTTAACGATTTAAACGATAAATTTAAACCTGCAAATTTACAAGGAAAGCTAGTAAATATTGCTGATGATATAGATCCTAATCGTATTAAGGATACGGGCAATTTCAAAATCATTGTAACAGGAAACTACATCACACTTGAATTTAAAGGACAAGACGCTTTTGAGTTTAAGCCATATGTAAAACTCATCTTTGCAAGTAATGAGTTACCAATGAGTAATGATAAGAGTGAAGGTTTTTATAGACGTATGGTAATTATTCCTATGCTGCGTAAGTTCGGTAAAGGTGGGCAGAAAAAAGATCCAATGTTATTGAACAAATTGATAACACCATATAATATGTCAGCCTTACTTAATTTAGCTTTAAAAGGTTTAAAAAGAACATTAGAAAATAACGAGATTATCGAACCGAAAATTGCTAGAAAGACAAAAGAGGAGTATCAATTTGATAATAACCCAGTTCTGCAATTCATAGAAGATGCGACAGACAAGGACTATAGACAATTGCCGGTAGTAGAAGGGCGTAATACTGATAAAGCATACGAAATATATCAAATATGGTGTGCAAATAATGGCTATCATCATATGAATAAAATGAATTTTTCTAAAGAGTTATCAAAGTTAGGTTATAAATCTGTGGCTTACTGGTCAAAAGTTCAAGAAAAAACTAAGAGATTCTATGTGAAAGAAACAACTAATAAAATCTACGATACTAATGGAACTATTTTAAAAACCTTACAGTAAAGTATAAGAAATCTCAGAGTAGTGTAAGGCTTGAAACTGTTGATATAACTTGATTTGTTGCATCTACCTTACACCTTACACTTAAATAACAATTCATAAGAATATTAGGTGTTTAAAAATAAAATTATGAACTAGGCTTTTTATCTGTAAGGTGTAAGGAATGTAGTGTGAATGTTGATATAAAGGGATTCGTCAGATTACAGGTTAGTGTGAGAAAAAACTATATAGTGTGAGGTTTTAAAATGAACAATGTAAAAAATAAGATTATTAAATATATAACAGAAAATGCTGGTACATCGTTTGTTGAAATAGAAAAAATATTTGATGAGAATCATTTTGAATATAAAGGAAACGGAGCTTATACCAGTGCAGAGAACAACAACATTATCTTTTGGTATGGGTGGAACGAACAAGCTTTTAATGTAGTTAGCAGCTTAGTTAACGAAGGATTAATAGATATGAAAATATGTGAGCCAGTTATTTATATGGTTGACGGTAAAGAATTAAACTTACCGGTTTTGAAGTCATATGATATAGATACTTACCATTGGTTACCAATAACTTTTAGTGTAAATAAAGAGGTGGCGTATGAATAATTTAAAAGATAAAGTATTAGAATTCATTCGAGAGAATGGAAGCACTTATATATACGAGTTAAAACCACTATTTGATGAAGTAGGTATACCATTTGAGGGTGATAGATCACTTACGTTTGATGGTGATAAGAATAGAGTATTCTTCTATCACTGCACAACGGAATCAGGTTCAGTTATACAGGAGTTGTATCAAGAAAATAAAATATCAATTGTTCACAACCCACGATATGTTGAGAGGTATTTATTAGACGGAAAAGTACCACCATTACCATTAGTTATCACTGACGATGTAGATAAGACGTCATGGGTTCCGGTAGTATTACGAATAAAAGATAAAGGAGCAAACTAAATGAATGTAGAGATTATCGCAAATCAATTTGAAACAAGAGCAGCTACGTTATTAAGGTACTACACAGGATTATTAGAGAGCAGTAGAGATAACCACTTCGCTTTTAAAATATATAATGATCCATTTGATATAGTTTATGTGATGATGAACAGAAAGTTATTCGGTCATGTATATATTAAAGATTGCAAAGTGAGAAAGTCATTTGAATTAGCGTCTAGTAAGCACACAGAGGGGCTAATAAGAAGTGTTGAGGGATATTATAACGGTTTTGAAATACACGATGATAAGCACCTATCTATTAGTGATATGATGGCAAGACAATTATTCGAAGATGAATATTTCATGTATGGATTGGAGACATTCGCAGAAAGTAATAACACTGATATGTTCACTTATATTGAGGGTGGATTAAATGTTGAAGAACTTGAGGGTGTTCAGTCTAGTAACGCTGATGTGATAGGTAATATCGAAATATTATATCAATTAGCAACAGGAATTAATGAACCTGCAAGTGAGCTCGTTGAAGGATTGAAATTAGTTACTGCATTTGTACAAAATGAGAACGCTACACAAGACGATTACAAGACGTTAGAGCGTAAGTTAAGTGAGTTGAAAGAATCGTACTATAGTGTGAGTAAGTAGGTTAATAAGGGGTCACATGTAGTGTGTGGCTCCCATATAAAAACTAAAAAAAGCTAAGCGCTTAATTTTCGTGAGGGGGTTAAAACACAAATTTAACAGAACATACGTTCTTTTATCATAGTGTGTGATAGTATATGGAAAACACTTATAAAAGTTGTTGATTCAATGTTTATTAGGGTTGTTAAGCATAAAATAAAATGAGTTAAAACAAGAACATAAGTTTGTGTTTTTAGTGTAATTTTGATATAATTAGAGTGTGAGGAAAAATTAAATGTATCATTACCGTTTTAAGAAGTTAGTAAACAGAAAGGGAATACTAAACAAAACGAGGAATAAAACATGATAGATACATTAAATAAAAAGCAAGATGTACCAACCGAATATTTAAGAATTTTCGATACTATTCAGAACTCAAAAGATAAGTATATAACTAAGTCCAAGATACTTAACTTAATGGGGTACGAGTATAATTCATCTAATGAAAGATGGTTAAGAAATGCTATAAGCAAATTGATTGATGATTATAGTTATCCTATAGGATGTAGCTATAAAAAACATGAACGTGGTTATTACATCATTACTACCGATGAAGAAAAGCAGCAAGCAATGGAAAGTATTAAAAGATTAGCAGACGGTAGTATGAAACGTTATGAGGCTTTAAAACGTATTAAATTATAAAATAAAAACGAAAGAGGTATTTGAATATGACAATGAAAACTGGAAGTGCATATGATGTATTATTTAACGATAGAAAATATAAGGATTTATTAGATAAAGTAGATCAATTTTTAGAAGAAACGTTCATTATGTACCAACGTGGTTATAGAATGGATATCATTGATGAACAACAGAAACCGAAAGTAACTCAAATTGAAAATGAATTTAAACAATTTGCTAGTGACAAATTAAAACGTATTGAAGCACGTATGGATGAAATTGAAGAGGAATTAACAAGAGATGATGTGGAAGACCCACAATCTGAATTAATCAAACGTCAAAATTTAGAGGCGAGATTATCGTTTTATAGTAATTCAGAAATTATGGATTACATTAGAGAGGCAGACGCAGAAAAAATAGACGTATTTGAATTAAGTTTATTACAAAAAGCATTTGACCAACGTTTATCTGAAAGTGAACAAAGTCAAGTGTCATTCTCTCTAACAGCATTAAAACAAGCCGTGTTATATCCATTTGAGAACAATGAAGAACATGACAATCTAGCTTACCAGTTTAATGTGTTGAGACAAATTGGCATGGCAAATAATGGTTCAGTTATCACAAAAGATGATGAGGGTTACGTGGTCATTAAGCCTTTAGCAGATAGATACAATAACCAATTGAAATATGCTAAAGCTAAAAAAGATGGTGCAAGACAACAAGCTCAATAAAAAAACAATACGTTTATAACAAATAAAACTAACTAGCGCCTATCCTTAATTGGGTAGGCTCATTCTATATTATTGGGGGTATTATCGTGCAGGAACATACTAATGAATCATATCAACAATCAAAGATATCTGAATATGAGTTATTAACAAAATATAATCCTAAATATATTAATTCTAAAATTAAAACGGCACAGTCACATATAGATGAAATGTATCACTTAAGCACCTCAATAACAACATGTGACGATATTATGGGTGTTATTTCTGTATCTTATCCCGTTGATAATTTAGTGATATGGATCAGTGAAACTAAAGATAATTTGAAACGTTTTAAAGATGATTCAGCAATGCGATTGTATTTATTAAAACAAATACTCAATACCTATTCACAAGAAGAGCAACGGCAGGTTGTTAGATATATGCAATCACATGGACGTATCAAGTCACATGAGCTTATTGAACGTTTGCAGGTAGATTTATACAACATTAATCATGATAAGCCTTTAACAAAGGCTAGTGAGCCACAACATACAATGGTGGTGTGATTATGTTTGTTGGTGATAAGGAGGCACTGAAAGACTTTATATTAAACTACCATAATAATGTGGATGATGATTATAAGGATGTATCAGTTAATGATTTCTTTACGCTAAATGATGATGTAGACGAATATTCATATCAAACAATTAATGCAGATGAACATATATTTATGAATGACCTAGATATCCTGGTTGATCGTATTGCAGATTTTAGAGAATACAATATTTTTATGTTGCTATGTAATGGACGCACATTTGGCGATATAGCTCAAATACTAGAAATTACCCAATCCAGAGTCCAACAGTTATTTGATGGTTTACTAAATAAAATAATAAAACAAGGAGCGTGATTCAATGGACAAATTAACGCCAAAACAAGAGCGTTTTGCGAATGAGTATATTAAGACACTCAACGTTACTCAAAGCGCTATAAAGGCAGGATATAGCCCGAATAGTGCACATGTAACAGGTAGTAGGTTATTACGAAAAGATAAAGTAGACGAATATATTAAAAGTAAGAAAGACGAGATTATGGACGATACTATTTTATCAGCCAAAGAGTTACTGTATCTATTAACTCAAGCAGCAGTAGGTGACGAGACGGAAACTAAAGAAGCTGTAGTAAAGAAAGGTACGTTTGAACGTAATCCAGACAGTGGAAGAATGAACCTCGTATATAACGAACATGTGGAAACAGTAGATGTACCTATCAAGCCTAGTGATCGCATGAAAGCTCGTGATTTGCTTGGTCGTTACCATAGCTTATTTACTGAGAAAGTAGACTTAAATGTAGCAACACCAGTATTCATTGATAATATAAGCGAAGATGATGAGAAGAATGAGCGAGATTTAAAAGAGTTGGAAAAGCAATATCCCAATACTGATTTTCATATTGATGATATAGGAAGGTTTGAGGAGTGATATAAAAAAAGATTAGCTCAGTACTTCTAAATTATCTTTTTTATGATAATTATATTGAATGATATATATTATACTTGACAAGTATAGTATTATTGAATTGAGGTAATTAACAAATTATTTTTATTAATATAAATGACATTGTAATAAATAATAGTTAGGGAGGTAAAAATTATGCAAAAAAACATCACTAATGGTTTATTAAATGCTCGATTAGAATATGGATTAACAAAAGAATTTGTAGCTCGTAAAACCAATATTTCTGTAAAAGATATTTCTTTGATAGAGGAAAATATCTTAAAAGATTATGATATTAATAAACTTCAAATATTAGCTGATTTATATGGATTAACTAAAGAAGATGATGTTTTTTCTTGTAAAATTGAAACTCCTAAGCAAACTTTTATTGCTAGAAATTCTAAACGAATTAGTGACAATGATATAAATCAAATAAGAAAATTATATAAGTTACAAGCTGCATTAGGTTAGGGTGGAGAAGTAATGAATTTACAAGAATTAAGGGAGTTATCACATAGAGTTGATGATCCAAGAGAATTAGCTTTGTATGTTTTAAAAAACTATACACAAAGTGAAGATATCCATGCTAAAGTGGATATCTTTTTACTGTGTAGAAATTTAGAAGTTTTTTATATGCCTTTAGATTTGGAAGGTATAGATGGATTATATATTAATGGAAACAAAACTAAAAAAGCTTTTATTGGCCTTAATTCTAATCAGAAAATCAGAAGAATGAAATTTACTTTGGCACATGAGCTATGTCATCATATTAAAGATTATAGAGATGAAAATCATTTTACTTTAAAGGAGAAAACTAATAGGCGTACACCTTATAATGGACTTGAAAGTTTTGCGAATAGATTTGCTGCCGAAATTCTAATACCCCATAAAGAATTTAAAGCGAAATTACAAGACTATACTGCTAAAGGATTTATAGAGAAAAAGGATTTATGTAAATTAGCTGATTATTTTGAAGTTAGCTACTCTTCAATAAAAAAAAGAGCTGAAACTTTCGGGGAAGAAATAATTGAAGATAATGATTATTTTCAATTAGATGAGAAGATAGATTTTAAAATAAAATTACAATATATTAATAGTTTACTTCATCAAGAATTTTTCGAACTAGATAAAATAAGGAAGAAATGTATAAAAGATATAGTGGAAAATGACTCGAGATTTGAAGGTGCTAATTTAAGTACAAATGAAATTTCAGAGTTACTATTTGATAAAGACAATTTGGATAAGACCAGTTTAACAGAAAATCAAGTTGAAATATTAGGATTGAATTATATTTATAATAGTTTAATGCATGAAAACAATGCACCTAATCAATACAAACTAAAGTCTTATTATAGTAATCTTTATAAATTTGCAAATTATGAAGTAATAGAATATCGTAAGTCAAATGCAATTATTACAGGATCAAATATTACAACAGTTCCTTTTGAAAAGATCGACACTGAAATGTACTATCTTTTTAAAAGACATGAATCACTTTTTGATATATGGAACGATAAAACGGATATTAAAAATTTTAATGAATTGAGCGAATCACATCAAGGAATTACAAGTATTCATCCCTTTCCAGATGGTAATGGAAGAATGTCACGATTTTTATTAAACTGGGTTTTAAAAATTAATTCTTTACCATTCATGATTATTAGTTTAGACAAAAAGAATAAATATTTAAAAGATTTGTCACAAGCAGACATTTGGAATTTTGAACCCCTCTCTTTTTTATTTATAGACTCTCTATATGATTCAATAAATACATTCATAACTAAATATAACGTATGAAAATACTGTGAGGTTGGCGAAACCATTAACAACTGTGAAATAAAAACTTATAATATTACAATGATAATTTCACGATAATTATAGTCGTTTTATATTAATAGATAAAAGGAAGCGTGAATTTAATTGGAAAAGGATTTAGACTTAAATCAAATTAGAGAAATAATAAGACAAAATCATGGAGAGTTAATTTATGGTGATAAAGGAGTAGATACAGAAACTAAAAATGTATATAAAATAAAGATAGCAAATTCAAATGATGATGTGTTTGAACTTAAAGTAGAAGTTGAAAAATACGTAAATATTGAATTGTGGGGAATTGATATTAATTCAACAAACGAATATGGGTTGCCACAAATTTTCGCGCATTTTACTAAATTCGATGATTTAAAGAGCACTTTAATATCTCTTGAAATTATATAATTAATTGATTTTAAGTTTTAAATAGTAACATACTGACAATGTAAAATAAATAATTAAAATATTTAGTTATATTAGTAGTTTTTATGCTGAGAAACGTCCTGTGTTGCATTGTGATATTAATTTGTGTAACTATGTGTTTAAAGCAGTGATATACGTCTAATAATAATCATAATAAACATCAATCTATATAACATTTTAGGAGTTTTAAAAAGTACCTGAAGTAAGGTGTATCAAGTGTTTGAAGTGGATTGAGTGATTTCAAAATTTGCATTAAGAATATACTGCATAATAATACCAAAACTAAATGTAGTAATTATGCAAATAAGATTGCAAGGCTCAATTTTGAGCTTTACAAAATTTGCCTCAACTCAAAATTAAGAACGTCCACATTTATGAATAATTTAAGAAGTCCAACCGTTAAACGGCGAAATGATTCCACATGGAACCAAATAGGCCTGAGCGCGATGTATATGATTGTGACGTTGCCTCAAGAAGATAGAAATGTCGAGTACAAAACATTTATTGGTGAAGTGAAGAAACCTATAAATACTGAAAATAATGAGAAAAGGATTATAATAGTTCTTACGAATTACGTACTTAATAGTATGTATGGTTACTATGGTGATATAGTAATAACTGATTCTTTGCTATGATTAATATAATCCTAGAATTCCTATTCTACAATTAAAATAAATGAAAAAAATAAAATAATATATTATATTATGAAATAAGTCCACATTAAAACATTTGATAATGCAGGAGGTTTTCTTATCATTTCAATCATAATTTCATCAATTTCTTTAGTAATTTCAATAGTTGTTGGTATTTTTCAAATTCTAAATTACAAAAGAAATAGCACTAATGTCGTAGTTGAACAAATTGAAGTATTCAAAAATTTCTTATTAACTAATAATAGTTTTATTAATCAAATGGCAATTATTAATAGATATGAAGAAAAAGATGATGTTTATGTTGTGCCAGAATACATAGTATTTCTTAGATTGAGATTAACAAATCTGAGTCATCAATCTGTGTATATTACCGAGTTTAGAATTAATGGTATAAAGATTTATGAAGAGTTATATACTTCCCAAAAATATGATAATGTAAGAGCGTATACTGTCTTTGATCCGAATAAACCAGAAACTATAAAAAAGCTTTACTCTGGGGAAAATGTAGTCAATAGTTCGTCAGAGAATTTAAACATCAATGAAGACCAATTACTAAAACCTATTATCAAATTGGAAGCTAAAGAAGTAAGAGAGGGAATACTCTCATTTATTTTACACTCTGAGAAAAATTATGAATTGATTGAAGATGGGTGGAATGAGTTAACTATTAAAACGACTGATAAAGAATATAATGTATTGGTTGAAATACGAAAGACATTATCTAAAAGTTTTTTGAATGAATTTAATAAAAATAAATAAAATTTCTTAATAAATGAGTGATGTTGAAATGTTAAAATATATTTATAAATCCATAAAAGAGAACAGAAACAGGGCGTTCTTTTGCAACAAATGGCAAGAGTATTGTTATAATAAGTAAAAACTGATGCCACAAATTCATGCTACTTTTTCAATTTTAACATTTTACACACAACCTAATAGACAATGTAAACGTTGATATGACAATAGTTATAACGATTTCTAAACGAATAGATAAACGGTTTAATGAACTCCCGCCGTCTCCATTATATAGCCTGCAACCCAAGTGGTTGTGGGCTTTTGGATTTTAGGTGCACAAAAAGTGCACAGATAGTGCACAATGAAAAAGACACCTTATGAAGGGGTGTCTTTTTTTTCTACTAACTCTTTCGATTCGTCAAATAAAGACTTAAATTTATTTTTTGAATCTTCATCTTTAGAATTTTGATAATATTTGTGTAGCTTCAAAAACTCTTTTAATGTGAAAATACATAACTCTTCTTCTTTGTTAGGATCATCAAATTTTAAATTTTTATTTTGATTTTTCTCCCAGTGGTCTGCTAACATATATCTACAAAATAGTCTTATACTGTTTTGATCTTTTATATCTAAATCTATTGAGTTAGATACTGCTTGCTTCTTTTCTATTAGATTAATACAGTATTTAATAATTATTATATTCATATTGTCAAAGAAATAACTAAAGCCTTCTTTTTTGCTTTTCTCTTTATCGATATAGTTCCCATTGTTTTTAAAATTAAATCTTAGTGCAGTTCTGAATTGATATACATCATCTAATGTGACGGTAGAGTTCCCACCTATTATAAATAACGTTTTTCTCCATTCTGACTTCGAATCTAACTCGTTTAATAATCTTTTTTTATGACGATTATCAGTGTATTTATATACAAAAAATCCCAACGATAAAGTGGCAAGTGGTTGTAGCAGATTCTTAAGCCACTCTGAGAACATATTTTTTGGCGCAAAGGTATTGTAATTCTCAATAATTGTTTGACCTAACTCATTCATTTATAAGACTCCTTACAAGTATTTAACTATTTCTTTCTGCGTACTAGGGTACAAATGACCGTATCGGTTATATACTTCATTACTATCAGCATGACCTAAACGCTGTGCTATTACCATGATACTTGCACCATGATTGACTAGCATAGACGCATGGCTATGTCTTAATTCATGTATAACGATTCTAGGGAATGTCTGAACGTCTGGCAGTTGTTCATCTAACACTTTTAATGCAGTGGTAAACCAACGATCTATAGTTGATTCACTGTATGCCTTGAAGAATGTACCGAATAATACATAATCATCTTTATATACATTGTTTTCTTTGTACCATTTTAAATATTTTTCTATGTCATTCATCATATGAAAAGGTAGGTATATATCACGTATTGCTGCTTTTGTTTTAGGGGCTGTCACTTCACCGTGATAGTCCGTTTTATTTATATGTATGAAAATCATCATCGTAGTTAATATCGCGCCATGTGAGGGCTCTAATTTCGCCCTTACGTGCACCAGAGTAAAAAACAGTAGCTTAAAGAATAATTTTTGCTGTTGTGTAGCTAAGCTTCATAGAATTGATTAATTTTATATAGCGTTCAATAATTGAAACTTTTGTTTGATTCAATTTCAAAATTATCAATTAATGAGACAGTTGGTGATGGTGCTGAAATAAATGACGTTGTAAATAAACGTGATGAATATAAAGAGAGTATACGGTATTATAATAATCATTTAGTTTTAGTGAAGTATAATGAAAAATCTATATGTAAGTTAAAATATCTTCGAAATTAGTGTGATTTCTCTTTAAAAAAATATTTATATCATAATGCTATAGTTATCTTTTGTAATCTGTATGATAAGATTTTATTCGGATTTCTCATTTTTATATCAGCATCAGTATTATTATCAAATTTTTTTACTTCATCGATTGTTTGTTATATAACAGAATTGTGGACTTCTTGTTGTTCGGAAGATGAAGAATTTTCTTGCATTTTATTTTTTTCTTCACCAGAATTATGGTACTTAGGACTTCTTTTTTTAAATTCCTCAAATTCCTTCATTTCTTCCTCATTCATGTCATTAAATCGATTGATCACTTCACCTGTACTTTTGTTTACTACAGCACAAAATTTTATAGGAGTTCCGGCTGCATCTCTTACAAGGTGTTCAACATAATATTCATTAGCATTGCTTCTATCTATATTTGTTTTAAATTCAAGAACTTGTTGCTTATTAATCCCTTTATTAATGTAATAGTTCGAGACAATTTGTTCTGCTTCTTGAGCGGAAATTTGTTTTTGAGCTGTTTTTTGTTTTTGATTACTATTAGAATTTGTTACGCTCCCATTAGTTTGCATATTATCCGTTTTATTTTGTTCTTCTTTTGGATTGCTTTCTGTTTTTTTTACATTTTCTTGTCCACATGCTGTTAATATTATTGACGAGAGTGCTAATGTTCCTAATAGTTTCAATTTCATTTTATATCCCTCCGTTTAAAATGTTGTTAAAGTTCACCTAAATTATAATAACATTACAATATTTATGAATATACAATATTCATAAATACGTTAAAGTTTTTTGTGTTTAAGAGCTTAGAGAAATATTCTATTATGTTGAAAGAGGTAGTTTTAAATATAAAATTGCTAATTGTATATATATTAAACGAGGGGAGACATATTGAATATTTACATTGCCATCGTATTAGGATTAATTTTTGTATTCTTATCTGATATGGATTATAGAAGGAGAAACAATAGTACAAATATGGATAAGAAAATGATAAAGATTAGCTTTTTTACATAGTGTAATTACTTTAATTATGGTTAGTTTAGCTATATATTTATCTTATTTTAAATAATCATACGAAGAAAATATAGAAAAAGGTAAAAATACCCTTAGAAGTAGATAATCTAAGATAATGTAAAAAGAGATGTGTCATAATCAGATATTATTTTTTCACAATTTATTGTCAATGAACTTTTGCGATATAATGTGTTGATATACTGCAGTGTTAAACTATAATGAGATTAATTAGTGTATTAGAGGTATATGGTATCTTTATTAAGTTGTTTAATACGAATCTAAACTAATGTCCTAAAATAGTTAAAGGTTTTGAAGAAATGTTTTAATAAAATAACAATAATTATTATTTTATTAAAACATTCTCAACCATATATTTTACTAATTAAAATTTTTAAGAAGGAGAATTTATTTGAGTTTAAAGGAAATATGGAAAGTTCTCATAAATAAAAAATGGCAAACTGAAGAAATATGTTATTTAATATTGTATATATTTTTAGCGAGTATTTTTACCACGCCATTGTTTGGTATTCCTTTGGGAGTTTTAGCATACTTATATCTTAATGAAGAAATATTGAAGTAGTTAGCATATATTTCTCATTAAACTTCAAATCGATTTTTTATTGAAAGTTGGAATAATCATTTTAGATGTTATATTAAAGACTTTTACATATAATATATCTTAAAAATATAAATGATTAATACTAAACTACTAAAACTGTTTATTAGAAATAATGCCGTTTTTACGATAATTGCTACTTCAAATATAATTTTTTTACTAAAATTAAAGATATCAATTAAATAATACTCTACTGCTTGTTAGTTGCATTCATTTCCAAATTATTCATCATCTTCTAAAAAGTTGGTTACATTAATCGTAATTTCTTTAGTATTATGGTTAATAATTATATCTTCGTTATAACCGAGAGATTTAACTTGAACCGTCTCATTATCTATTTTTAATGCTACTTCGACATGTTGATATTTCTGTAATATGAGTAAAGTATCTTCATTGGCTACAACATTTATAGGCCCTTTTCCGTTAATCGTTATTGTCCATTCTCTAAATTTCATTTACATTTCTCCTTTTACATTATAGATATGATTGATTATTCTTAATGATTTTCAATCATTGAAAACTAGATTAAAATTATTATGATTGAATAAGTAAAAAGACATAGCACATCTTGCTCTTTTTTAAATTGAGAAATAAAAGTTTCAACAGATTTCTAGAACTGTCATATTTAATTTTATTTGAAAAATATATATCAACTACTTTTTAATATTTATCATTATAAAATATGATTGGAAACTTTTGATTATTTAGTTATTTTATATAATTACTTTAACATTACCTTTGTACTTGTTATCTTATCATTCATATATGATAATTTGTCTATATATCTTAAGTGACTCATTTCAATTCATAGGTGTTATAGTATAAAATTAAAATACTGACATTTAACAAATGATTTAAAGAAAGATATTTTGAAACAGTAATGAACAATCTAAATACAATAAAAAAGAAGCGCATTTGTAGGTTTATACTTAACAAATGCGCTTCTATATCCTTTTATAGTTAAAATTTTAGAACTTAAAATCATTTCAATTACGCTTTAAATAACTTAGAAATTATCCTCATATTTTTTAACCCTTGAATATTAACTCTACAATAATTGGAACTCATTATAAGTGAATGTGTCCTTTGGTATATCTATAATTTTTAGGGTCTTTAGGTGGAACAAGCGCTCTACTAATATTCAGTAATCCAATTTTACCACATAACATTACGATGATAATAATAAACTCAGTCCAATTATAGTATTCGGAAGTTAAATCCATAGTGAGACCGACTGTACCGAATGCTGATACGACTTCGAAGAGTATTTTGATTAAAGGTATATTGGAATTGATTATGGTAAGTATAAACGTAACCATACCGATAAATGCAATAGAAATGAGAATAGTTACGAAAGACAACTGTATGTATCTTTCTGATATTTCTCTATTAAATATAGAGTTGTTTTTTTCTTTGCGTATCGTATTAAAAATAGCGATTGTTGCAATAACAAAAGTTGTAACCTTTATACCACCTGCAGCACTCAATGGTGCACCTCCAATAAACATGAGAGCCATAAGTAATAAAGCTGTCGGTGTTTTAATGTTTCCAACGTCAATTGTGTTAAATCCTGCAGTCCTTGTTGTCACTGATTGGAAAAATGCATTTCCTATTTTTTCAATTAATCCCATGTGTAACATAGAGTTTTGATTTTCTAGTAAAAAGAAGAAAACCGTGCCTATCAAAATTAATAATCCAGTGGTAGTTAACACGAGTTTAGAGTGTAAGGATAATTTTCTAAAACTTTTGGCGTTCCACAAATCAACCACGACTAAATGTCCCAAACCTCCCAAAATGATAAGTATTGGAATAGTGATAATGATTACCGGATCATTTGAAAAATCGATTAAGTTGTTTTTAAAAAGGGCGAATCCTGCGTTGTTAAATGCGGAAACTGAAGTGAATAAACTTAAAAATAGACCTTTACCTATGCCAAATTTTGGAATAAACGATAAACATAGACAAAGTGTACCAAATAATTCAGTGGCGATGCTGTATATGGCTAGATGTTTAATAAGTTTAATTACACCACCGGGTTCGTCAATATTCCAAGTAATCATAAATAAAATTCTATTGTTAATTGATATTTTCTTATTTAAAAAGATGAGAGTTAGCATTGCTACAGTGACAATACCTAATCCACCAATTTGTATAAGTAATAAGATAATGATTTCTCCAAAAATATTAAATTGTGTTCCAACATCAACTGGTGATAGACCTGTTACTGTGAATGCGCTAGAAGCTACAAACAATGCGTCAATAAAGTTAATGGGTTTCTTCCCTGTATAGGGCAAATAGAGTAGAAAAGCACCAATTAAAGTTGTCAACAGAAATAACATAAGATAGAAATATAAAGGTTTATTTACTTTGCTCATAAATTTCCACCATTCTTTATATGAGTTATATAACAAAGATGATAATATCATAAGTGAATTTTAAAGTGTAATAACTTGTTAAACTTTTTAAATATTTACTATTCACAATGAGTATAACCACTATATCAGCTTTAAAAAGATGCTTAGCCTTAATAAGAGATAATTATTAAAATTGTAGTAGTAACTATTAAATTAAAATACTTCAAAGTAAAGTAGGGGGGTAATATGCGTAGTGTAATTAAGTTGGAAAATACATTTATATTCATAATCACAATCGCCGTTTATGTTAAATTAGAATTTTCTATATGGCTGTTTTTACTTTTACTATTAGTTCCAGATATATTTATGTTAGGATATGTGATTAATAGAAAAACAGGGAGTTATGTCTACAATATTGGACACACGTATATCACACCTATAATTATCGCGCTATTATATTTATACATTGATGAAAGGTTACTATTACAGATTTCTTTAATATGGTTAGCTCATATTAGTATAGATAGAACTTTAGGTTTCGGACTCAAATATTCATCAGATACTGATAAAACGATAATACAAAAGATGTAATCGTAGTTTCTGAATAGATATTTCAAGTTATACAAATCAATGGTATTAACAAATCTAATATAATCCAGTAATGGATAGTGATCATTAAATTTGTTGAATTACTTCATTAAATTAGAAATAAAGAGTGTGATATTATTATACTTTTAATTTAATTAAGGACTGTTAATAAATAAAATCCCCTAAATAATAATTATTGTCTAGGGGATTTATCTTAATAGTTTAAAAAGTTTTTGAAGTATGTTGCATCAAAGCATTAAATTCTTCATTTTTTATGTTACTTTGTGTAAGCGTAATTAAATGATTATCTAAATCTTTAATTGTCATTTCAATAGAATTCCATGGTTTTCCTTCAAGATCTTCCACGATATATTGAGAAGATATTCGTTGTTTTAAAATTCGAATATTTGGTACAAGTATATTTGTATAAACTGCATTACCGACTTCAAACTGTTTGCCAGAAATTAACATCAAATCTTGATATTTTGCTAATCGTAAATGCTCCATTAAAATTTGATTTTGTTCATTTTTAAATTTAAAAATACTTTTAAAACCTAAATTCTCTTGATACCATTCCGATGATTTCTCTATGTCGTTAACTAAAAATTTATTAAACATAGGCATACTATATAATTCCATAGTTAATCCTCCTTTATTGGTAAGATTAACTTTAATCTATTACGTAACGTTAATGTCAAGGACTATAAAACAAATGAAGTCGGATAGTATTAACGGCTAATTTTAGTCTATTTCTAGGAGGTACTGTTGAAGTATCTTTAGTGATATTTTCAATACGATTATTCTAATAAATGTAGTTATGAGTGATTCATGATGGTTATATCTTTAATCCTTAAAGTTGGTATTAAAGGTAAGGCATATATAGTGACGTGACTACATTAGTAATAAATAATAACGTGTATGTTAAGATGACTAAATGAAAAAGAGCTATAAATTAAATGATGTATTTTATCCGTCTATACATAAAACGTTAGCCCTTATTTTTTCGCTCAATTAAAAAATTTACGATTGTTGATAAGTGTAATTGCTAGAGATAACTATATGCCTAAATAGTGTTTAGATACATAATGAACGAGATATCCCATTAAGCATAATACACCGAGTGATATAAAAACTGCAGAAAAATTTCTGCAATGACTTTTATAAGATAATCCTTGATTTTGTGCTAAAAAGAAACTAAAAATATATAGTCCGATTCCTATTATAAAAAAGCCTATAATTACGTATAACATATAAACCTCTTTCTATTTAGTTGAACTAAATTGTAAATTTTCAATTTTTATACTGATTTTTAGAATAATTATTTGCATCTAGAACTTTCTGTGCGTTATCTCTTCATAATTATCATTGAGAATTTCGTCACGAATTTGCATCTCACTAGATGATAGTCTATTCCTTGTTTTATTTCTCCATTCTTGATTTGACATGTTCAAATATTTGTTATTTGGATTGTAGTTAGGTTGTTATTGCGAATTGTTGAAGTTGTATTTGAATTTTGATTATATTGAGTATCTTTAGAATTATTACTTTCATCAATAGCTTATTCTTGAGTTTGAATTGTATTTTGAGAGTTTTCAGAATCATAAGTCACTATATTAATGTTCAATGAACTTATTCATTGCAATTCTTCTAGTTGAGATGCCTTGTTTTTAATTTGACTCCTCTTTTCAATATTTTTTGTGTTTTATTTAGAGTTTAGACCACATGCCGTTAAGAATAGTGATATTGATAAGAAAAACAACTAATGCTTTAACTTTCATTAGTAATTTTTCCCAATATTAAATTTATATAACTATTAATTTGAACATCGAACCGACAATAGCAAACGTATTCCATTTATTAATTCTTATATAAATACAGTATACAATTTAAATTTATAACCGACAATATTAGTACTAATTGCTACTATATTATAGAGAATATAAAATATTGTCATTAACATATGATTTATCAAAGTAATTTAAAAAATAGTTTGATTGTTTATTGGTGTATGTAATAAGGGAAATTTAAAATCATAAAAGTATCTATACTATATTGTTTATAACGTTAGGAAATAAAATAGTTCCAAATGAATGCAAAAATGCAATTCTTTTGGAACTTTGTTTCTCATTGATTATTTATTTAATTGAATATTATAGAAATACCTTCTGACCATTTCTATAACCATCATCCAAACAATGTGTCCAAAAAATTCTGATAGGTGTTCTGAAAATGGTTGATCAAAAGCATTCGGTACGACATGCATAATTGGCATTAAGATTAAATGAAAAACAATCCAAATAACTATACCAAATAAAGCACCATAACCTAGTGTGATTTTTGTATATTTCTTTGCGATATAAATATAGATTATTGCAATAGCGATAGAAAAACTATAGTGTACGATAAAACTTATCCAAGGTAATGCATGCTCAGAAAAATTGTATGTGAGATGGGTAATATTTGACGGTATTCCTAGTAATTGTAAGAGTTGTTGAGGTGGGTTAGTGGCATCTCTACTAGGTGTTCGGGGTGGGAACATTACCTCCCAACCTAGTTTGACTACACCAGATAAAAGTCCTGCTATTATGCCAGCTATTAGTAGTTTAAACCTGCTCTGATTTTTTTGATGCTTCATTCTGCATGTCTCCTTATGTTCCTCCTATATATTTAAACACCATTAGCGTTGTTAAAAAGAGAAACTTTAATATAATTCAACCTAATTATATTACTTTTATGTTCTTTAAATGTTTAAATAATATGAGCTTTAATTTACAGGATATGTTAGTTTTATGACATATTAAAAAAATTGAGTTATAAAAAGTTAGAGAAGTTACAAACGAATACTCATTTAAGTTATTTAAATGGGATTAAGGGTATAATAACTTTAAAATTAAACAGACGTAAAAAGATGGAGGAAAGACATGGAAAATAAACCTGATTATTTTCACCACATTGAACATAGAAAGTTTCAAAGTAGCTCAAAAATTACATTATGGTTATCTTTAGTTATTACTATGATATTCACTGTAGTTGAGTTCGTAGGAGGTATTGTGTCGAATTCACTCGCGTTACTCTCTGACTCATTTCACATGCTAAGTGATGTTCTAGCATTAGGTTTATCAATGGTAGCGATTTATTTCTCGAGCAAGCCACCTACAAAGAACTATACATATGGTTTTTTACGCTTGGAAATTATCGTAGCTTTTCTCAATGGCTTAGCACTTATTGTTATTTCACTAGGAATTATGTATGAGGGTATCATGAGAATTATACACCCTAGACCTGTTGAAAGTGGCATTATGATTCTAATTGCGTTTATTGGTTTAATTGCCAATATCGTATTGACCATCATTTTAATGATTTCTCTAAAAAAAGAGAATAATATTAATATTCAAAGTGCATTATGGCATTTTATTGGTGATTTATTAAATTCTTTAGGTATTATTGTGGCGTTTGTGTTGATTCATTTTACTGGATGGAACATTGTTGACCCAATTATTAGTATTCTCATTTCATTGATTATTTTAAGAGGAGGATACAAAATTATTAAAAATGCTTCAAAAGTTCTGATGGAGCGTGTGCCGGATCGATATGATACAGATGAAATTATGGGAGCAATGAAAGATGTTGAAGGCGTGATAGATATTCATGAATTCCATTTATGGAGTGTTACAACTAATCAAAGTTCTTTAAGTGCACATGTTGTACTAAGTGATGACTACATTAAATCGCCTTATGCTACAATAAATAAAGTTTCGGATTTGTTAAAAACACAATACGGTTTAGAACATGTAACACTTCAAATTGAAAATATAAACCTCAATCATTTAGATGAGGAGTATTTCAAACAACTTCAAGAATAGGGGAATAGTATTTAACTTATTATGAGTTGTTTTGCATAAATAATGTATATGAAAAAGTTACTTACACTCTAATTATATAACTTTATCTTAATGAATTAAAAGGACTCCCAAATAAAGTTTGATGAGGTTTATGTTATAGCTAATGGATACTAAATTTTATTATCCCAGTTTTATCTTTATGTCTTTTTGTGATGAAAGTTGATAACGTTGTAGAAATACCTTCACTAATACTATTTATAATTCTGCCGTTATGACTATAGTTCTACTTCATTTTTAAGAGTGCATTTTACACAGTTGAATTTTGAATAGTATTGATTGAGCTATGTTCAACGTCGTACAATCAATGACGTAAAAAACCCCTCTAACAGGAGGGGCGGAGTAGAGAATAGTTTAATTATTATTCGTTTTCGTTATTACCGAATAAACCTTTGATAAAAGAGATAACTTTTTTAACTAAGTTAATGATGAACATGTGACTCACCTCCTATGTATTTGTTAACTAAATTATAGTATTGAACTAAAGTAATTGGGTTTCTAGTTCTAAAGTAATCAAAAAATATTCTTAAGTGTAAAATGATTTCGAAAACAAAATAACTTTGAATTCATTTCTGTTGCAGAAAATATGATATAATTTATGTATTTTATAATTATTATATGTTTAGTAAGGATTAATATTTTAAAAGTAGGGAAAGAAAAAATTCTTGAAGAATTTTATTTCTTTCCCTAACTTTTTAACATGTAGAATATTCAAGTGAAATTCTATACGTTATGTCTAACAGTTGAAAAAGATTGATATAAATGTGTTTGTAATGTAGTCGTGTGCGACAAAATGCTTAAGGTTTAAGTATTAATTGTTCTCTTAAATGTTTTGATTATTTTTCATCAGTTTTAAAAACATCTTTAAAAAATTGAACACCTTTATTTAATAAATCAAAAATAAACATGAAATACACCTCCAATTCAATTGATTACAGTTACATTGTATTTGATTTATTTGGTTAAAAGTTTAAGTTTGCGTAGATAGAAATATTAATTGCCACGCTGTTAAAAAAATAAATGTAAGAAAAAATATAGTTCCTAATCGTTAAATGTATTTATGATTTTATGAAAAGTTCATTTTGATTATTAGTTTTAATAAACTATTAATCTATACAATGCCTTATTTAAATAGCTTTTGACATTATTAAGAGCTCTACAATTTATAAAATATAGAAAATCCTTTACTTTTCCAAAAATAAGCGTATAGTAGTGGTTAAGTAATAAAGTACGTGAAGTTGATTGTGGAATTATTTTTATAGAATATTCTCTTTTAATTAATGGATTTGTTACAAATATTTAGTGCAAAAGCACGTGGAGGTATTCTATATGAATAACGGTACAGTTAAATGGTTTAATGCAGAAAAAGGATTTGGTTTCATCGAAAGAGAAAATGGCGGAGATGTATTCGTGCATTTCTCAGCAATCGTTGAAGATGGATATAAATCTTTAGAAGAAGGCCAAAGCGTTGAATTCGATATCGTCGAAGGTGAACGTGGTGAGCAAGCTGCAAACGTTGTTAAGATGTAATAATTATATATCTTTATTAAGTCTAGGACAGAAATAACTGTCTTAGGCTTTTTTGTTGATAACTAAATTAATATTAAGCCCTTTAGTCAGATTTTCAACTGGTAGTTCGAATACCAATTTATTATCTCTATAAAACATCTCTATTAAAATTCTCAATTTAGCTTTCTACGTTGCACTTTATAGAATTTCTTGTGTGTAATTATTTTTTTATTGTTGATGTATACTTATTAATATACTTTTATTTTGGTTTAGTTTTAGAGCAATTTTATCTATGATGATTATTGATGTATACCATAAGTTCATAAAATTAAATAAAAGATAACAATAAAAAGTGTATTTGTTTTATAACGATTACTATATTTCAAATGTTAATTCTATTATATTTGTAGTAAAAAATCTTTTTGAAATAAAAAAACGCCAATGCAGTTACTTTAATAATGACGAAAATTAAAGTCTGCACGGCGATAACAAGAAGTAATGTTAAACACTCACAGAGTGTAACATGTATAGGTTATCACAAAAATATATTTATATCTAACTAAATTGCTTTATAGTGATGTGTTTTTTTAAAATCTTCTAAATAATAATTGAAACAATTATAAATTAAATAGTTACTTACTTTAAATTGACTGTGAAGATCGATCAAACACACTAATCTCTTTCTCATGTATAGAAACAACAAGTGTGTGGTCATAAACTTGAATGTAATCTGTATTTAACGCATTAAATTCAGCAAGTATTTTAAAAGAACCATTTCGCAATGGTTCTATAATCGAAATATCATCATGATTACTTTGAATAATCAATTGTCGTTTGGAATGATTGTTAATTGTCCAGTCTTTCATATTCATCACCTTACTTGTACTTTTTAACCAAAGCTACGCTCAATTTCTGTAAAAGCTTTTGTTGTAACCTGAATATTATATATTTTGTTATCTTCAACCTCGCCATCTAAGTAACCTTCATTTATTAAGACTTTACAGTTATGAATGAAATCTTCATATTTTCTATCACAAAAATAATCATCTTGTGCCGTTACAGAATCTTTAAAATGATTAGCTTCTTCTTCTGGTTGCCCCGCATTAGATCTTTCCATATATAATTTATAAAATTTAGCTATTGTATATTTTTGTTCTTTTGTAAGGTTTTCCATCAAAATCTGCCTCCGACTATGTTAAATAAATATTATTCCACTTATTAGATTTTAAGTAAGTGCGATTTTTTTAAGTATTACAATATTTATTTTAAAATTTAATTTACCTTTTCGATACCTTTTTGCACTGCGTTCGCAAATTTGTAAAAATCTTTAGTATATTTATCTGAATCACTACGTGTATGTCGATCTAATTTATAATGTTTGAAAAACTGTTTTCGCAATGCAGTCGTGAGTTCTAATTGGACACCTGAGTTAGATTCATTTTTATTAGCTATGTTATCTGATGACTTTGCATCGATTTTGTTAGGACTTTCTTTTACAGTAAAGTCTTTTTTACGTAATTCTTTCGTGATAGAGTGAGACATCTCTTTATCTTTACCTCCGATATAAACAATAGGGTCATCTCCAGAGAATCCATGTATAGATAATGTTTCTTTAGTGTTTTTAAGTAACTTATCTAATATAGGTTCGTTAAAATGAGTGGATGTTACATGTAGTTGATCGTTATTAGACTTTCGAAGACCTTCAAAGGTATAAAAATTATATTTTCCAACATTGGAAATACGTCGTGCAATTTCAGTCGTACCTGGTTCGATACCTCCACCGTGAATTGCAGTGACTAAAATATCCTTATTTTTACGGTGTTTTGTTTTAATACGCCAATCTTTATTTTTTATCGTATCTTTTTTTAATTCAGTAAAATCTGCGTATCTATCGGTAGAATGAGAACGGTTTGTCTTTAAAGTATTAAAAAGTATTACAACAACAACGCAAATTGCGATAATAACGATTGTCAAAATAATATAATATAATCTCGAATGTTGATTGTCTTTGTCTCTCATAGTAACTCCTTTTTTATATAAACAATAAATGTTCTTAAATATTTAATAAGGTGATAAATTTAATTCCATTTAATTATTATATACTAACTTTTTACTATATATTTTCTATACCCATTTTAATAGATACTATTTAATAAATGAAAAGAATTCTTATAATAAAAGTAAAAAATTTATGAATCATCAAAAAGAAAGATTATAATCAAAAGGAATTAAAAGAATTCAAAATCTTCACATTGTTTTAACAATAATGTGGTAATTTATAGTAAAGGGATGTGATGTTGTGATGAATAAAAATCTATTAAAAAAATACTTGAATGATGATAGTTTCAAATCAGTTGTCGTTGTTATAGGGAATAAGAGAATCGTATTAGAGAATGATATTCATGTTGATTATGAAAACGAAGTTATTATTTATCCATGTAAAAATTGTACACGTATTATACCGTTTAGTTCAATTTCCTATTTAGAACTTATTGATAAGCAAGACCAATTTATTAACTATTTTAAAGAAGGATGACTATAAATCCCAATGGTGGTGTGAAATACGAGCATAAGTTCACATTACCATCGGGATTTTTAATATGTTTTTACTAATTTTAATTTATATTCATCTGTAAAATTATCTGTTAGCGCATAGGGTGAAATAATATATAAACCGTGATCACTTACGGAATTTTTATCTACGCCGTATTTATATGCTTGATATATAATTTTAGTGCAATATGTAAATGTTTCACTTTTTAAGTTGAATGTAACAAGATATTCGCTATCGCTATTCTCATAATGTTTCTTTGCCCATTGAGCTGCTTTTGTTCCAGCGTTAGGGTGTGAACATCGATAGACTTTTATCCATTCATTTTTACCTTTTCCATATCTGTCACGATAAGATTCAAAATCTTCCGTCATTGGTTTATCCCCTGGACCTTCAATTTGAAGTACAGTGTCATGATCAATTGCCAAACTACAGTGACCAAAAAACCATTTAAAACAGGACCTTTTGTAACAATAATGTCACCTGGTTTTAGCTGAAAACGTTTATTATCATTAGCGAAACTTTGATTGGTAAATAACATGAGACTAAAAATAAAAAATATAAATGATAAGTATATGCTTTTAGATATTAATTTCATATATTTAAAGAAGCTCCTTGAATAATTCATAAAGCTAGTTGCAAAAATAATTGATTTACTTCAAATATAATCTAGTAAATCATAATCACGCTATTAAAAAGCATCTCAAAAAGAATACATTGTTTATCTCTTTGAGATGCATAATATAGTATAATGCCTTTTCATTAAAAGTGATTCTATTTCTACATATTATAAAATTCCGAATATAAAAGTATAAATTAAGATGGCAAAACCAAAGATTAAGAAAATTACAGTAAAGCCTAGATAAGATTCTTTTCGTTCTTCTTTTTTAGTTTTAAGCATTGTTACCAATAATATCGTTCCTGCGATGATAAATAAGATAGAAAGCCACAGCAAAATTTGGAAATGTAAGCTCATTGATATCCCTCCCTAGTCAAAAATTTAGACAAATTCATAAAAAATCGGATAAATGTAATACAGTGCTAAGATAATGTTGATAAAAAATAATATTTCACTGAATAAATCACTATAGATAATTACTAAGGTCAAGCTTGAAAAAAGAGCAAAACCACAAATTGCTAAACCAGGTATTAACCATAACTTATAATCTATATTTGCGTTATAGGTTATGAGAATGTTAAATGAAAAAAATAAAATGGTGAATATCAAATTGAATATATTTGCTTTGTTTAATTTCATAGGTGTTACACCTCAATAGATACTGCTTGATAGAACTAAGTTATTTATATACTATAATATCATTTATTTCGTACAGGTAAATATATTAACATTCATAAAAAATATTTTATTTGAGACATACACATCATTGTCGTTTTTATGGTGAAAATAAAAAAATTAGTAATACTTTATTATATGTGAATCAATTTAATGTTATAGTTATTTTTAAACCTCTAACAACTGTAATTTCATCACAAGAACAAAAATAAATGAAAATTATCATTATTAGCAAAAAAAGTTTATGTATATAGTGCAAAAAAGAATTTTTTGCACATAAAAACTCGAGCAATCTGGTATGATTAATAGGTGAAAGTATATAAGTAGGTGACTCAAGTGTTTTTAACACTTTAAAAAAGGGGCTGAAATCAAATGTCTTTTTATGATTTTATTTTAGGATTTATCAATGACGATACGCCACTAGGTCATTTAGCACAATACATTTTTAATGATGCTTGTTTCCCAAAGGAAGAGAAAAATAATAATTCTATAAGAACCTATGTGCTTCTTAATTATAATGATCGTCAGTTAATCGAAAGTACAAATCGTGCAATTAGTCTATATCAATTAATTTGAATAATACCAGTTATGGGTCTTAAGAGCATTCCAAACATCTTTAGTTTTAAAGTTTATTTCATTATTACGAACACAAAACGGCTCGATAACATTTTGATCTAACCAAGTATTAATTAATTCTTTAGGTACACCATCGAGTAGCATATCTGTTTTGCTTATAATTAAACATTCCCAATCTAAAGAAATTGAATTAGGATTGACATAGTTACATTGACTATGAGTAGACATCATTAATCCTCCTTTATTCCATGTAAATCTAATGTTAAGTTATACCCTAAACAAATTTTATTAAACAATTTGCTTTTAAATTGTATGATTTCTAATTTTTTAAATCATTGGTTTACTTTGTAATTTGGCAGTGATTAAATAAAAGTGTCATAAACAATGATGGGTGTATTCTTTGGTGAATATCTTAAAATGAGTGAAGAGGTGTTTACAATTGGTTAAAACATTATATTTAATGAGACATGGTCAAACAGTATTTAACTTAAAAGGTAAAATACAAGGGGCTAGTGATTCTCCTTTGACTGCATTAGGTGTACAACAAGCGAATGCAGCACAACAATATTTTAAAACGAAAAATATTCATTTTGACTATCTTTATTCATCACCACAACAAAGAGCATGTGACACGTTAGAGAACGCTGTACCAAACCAACAATATTGGTGTGTAAAAGATCTTAAAGAGTGGGGGTTTGGATTATTTGAAGGGGAAAGTATCGAGTTATTAAGAGCTATTAAACAACCTAGATATTTGTATGGTGACGCTGTTGTACCATTTGGTGGAGAATCAAGATCTGAAGTTGAACACAGGGTTTATCGAGCACTCTATGAAATGATGGATACAACAGATGGAGAGACAATTCTAGCAGTGAGTCATGGTAGCACTATTGGTTTGTTTGTAAGAAATATATTAGGGTATGACAAGGGAAGTAAATTTGAAATAGGAAATTGTAACATTGTAAAATTTGAATACGATGGAGAAGAATTTATCTTTAAAGATTTAATTAATCCCATTAAAAAATAGTTTACTTACAAGATAGTTTTAATAATAAATGTACATTAATTGTTCAATAATTATAGAAAAATCAACATAGCCTCAAATGATTTGTGTAATTTCATTTGAGGCTAAATTTTTAACTTTTTTGTATATGGGAATCACTTAAATAATATATGTTTTGCTTTACTGATTTTTGAAATAGTCATTTTAAATATTCATATAAACTCATGATTAAAAAGCACTATATCGATGTATGGACATAATAATGAAAATGTTTAAAAGGTAAATATAAGCATTTTAATCTGATGACTCAGTTGTTGAATAAATGAGCCAATTTTCGTCAAAATATTCATTGCCAATTTTGCTAGCGTTTTTTTCAAAAGCAAGATTTTCAAAACCTATAGAACTAAAGAACACTTTAGCACTTATATTGTTTGATGCAATAGCAATCATCAATGTTTCAATATTTTGTTCTTTAGCGTATTGAATAATATGATTAATTAATTCTCGGTTAACAATTTCATCATTATTTTTAACAAAATTATTTTCAAGAATAGCTTTATGGCATTTACCTACATAATTCATTTGTTTTAAAGTGCATGTTGCAACAAGTTCATCATCTTCAAAAGCACCAAATATATTCCAATAATCAGTATGATTAGACAAGATAGTTTTGAGTCTATCAATGCTAACATTTTCTAAATAGTAACGATCCCATTCATAATTATGGTGACCAAATTTCATTAATTCAATATAGGAATCCAAATCGTTTTGATTCAATAAACGGATATTGTTCATGGTGACCTCCCATTAAAAGAAATAACATAAATAAAAATGATTTTTGAAATTAAGACTTATTAAATACATAATAAAAGAATTATTAAAAATACGCAATAATCGTTTTGTTACTATAAAAAACATTATTGACAACATATTTAAAAATTGTTTTTAAAATTAATTTTATATTTTTGTCAATTGGAAAATGATGACTTTGAAATGAATTTATCACATTTTATTTTATCAATATTTTGAAAAAACGAAAGGTATATTTTGAATCTTTACAAAAAATTATTGAAAAGTATGTTATAAAGGCCAATTAAACAAGTAAGATTGATAACATAAGAAATTTAAATTAAATAAAAAAACGAGGCTGGTACATAATTCCCTAGCATAATAGCCAGTAAATGAGTTTTCATAAATTCATTTACTAGCTATTTATTTATAATACTTCGTATTGTTGGCTCGCTTTCTTAGGGGACAGCTTCAGCCTGTAGTCTTCAGCTTGTCCTGTTCCCTCAAGAGTCTCGCCAA
>OGTC01000204.1_pt1 | contig 32794 bp, 28 predicted proteins | sample 1574531 | NCBI WGS metagenome assembly OGTC01 (sample SAMN03295859, study PRJEB24534) | human gut metagenome | isolation source: fecal sample 2 from infant 9 | host: Homo sapiens | place: USA: Pittsburgh, PA | collected 2014-07 | reverse complement strand
CGTGAAATAATCAGAGGAATCGTTTGAAATCATCGTAGTAATCGCGCGAAAATCGCGTGAAATACTATGGTAGACGGTTTGAGTAAATTAATGGAGTATTTTAATATTTATGGTTTGGAGGAATTGCGTTGCATAGAGAAAGTAAATATATAGAGTATAAGAAATCACGAAAAGGATTATCTAATGATATTTGGTCTACGTATAGTGCTTTTGCAAATACTGAAGGTGGTACTATATATTTAGGAATTGAAGAAAAAAAGATCGAGGACAAAAAAGTCTTTGTTTCAGTTGGTGTTGAAGATCCAGAGAAAATGATTGAAGATTTTTGGAATGCACTATATGGAAGAAGTAAAGTTAGTCAAAATATTTTATCAAATAAAGATGTTAAAATTGTTAATATTGAAAATAAAGCGTGCATTGAAATTCATGTACCAGAAGCGCCTTATTCGAAGAAACCGATATATGTAGATAATAAAAAAGATTTAGTATATAAAAGAGTTGATGATGCTGATAGAATTGCGACTGAAGAAGAGTATAAATTCATGATTGTAAATTCTCAAGACGATATAGATACAGAATTATTAGATAACTATGACATGTCTGATTTAAATCACGAATCTATCGAAAATTATAGGAAACTTCTATTAAAAAATACTAATGATGAGAGATATGCGAATATGAGCCAACTGGATTTAATGATAGATTTAGGAGCATATAGAAAAGATAGAAGTTCGAAAGACAAACAGTATAAAATGACTACAGCATGTTTATTATTCTTTGGTAAGTATAATGCGATTAGTGATAGATTCCCAGGATTTCAATTAGATTATTTTAAGAAAACAAATTACCTAGATACTGATTGGAAAGATAGAATATCAAGTGGAGATTTAGGTAATGAAGATTTAAACGTGTATAGTTTTTTTGAAAAAGTATTGATAAAATTAACTGATAACATTGAGGAATCATTTAGCCTAAATGATGGTTTGACTAGACAAAATTATGCAAGAGATTTAAAAGTAGCAATTCGCGAAGCACTGGTTAATACATTAATGCATGCGTATTATGATACTAAGCAAAGTATTAAAATAGTTAATTGTGAAGATTTTATAGAGTTTTATAATCCGGGTAATATGAGAATAAATAAAGAAGATTTTATTCATGGAGGGCATTCAAAGGACAGAAATAGTATATTATCGACGCTTTTCAGAAGAGTAGGATATTCAGAAAAAGCTGGATCTGGAGGACCAAGGATATTCGATGTAGTTAATAGACATAAGCTTAAAACGCCTGAAATAGAATTAACGGACATGGACACTAATGTAGTACTTTGGAAACAAGATTTAATGAAGGAGTTTGAAAAATATCCTGAGTTAGACAAAAAAGTAATAAAGTATATTATTGACTATGGATCAATAAGTAAGGGTGAAGCCTTAAAAATGGAAAATATGACAGAATATCAGTTTAGAAATATTTTAAAAAAACTAAAAGATGATAACTTGATAAAAAAAGAAGGTGAAGGTCCGGCTACTAAATATGTGTTAATAGAATCAAAAGAAGCTGATATATTGCGAACTAAAAAAGTAATTAAAAGTTTAGAGTCTTTCTTTAGGAATAAATAAAAAAACAAGAGATAGGTGCGAAGTGTTTGGATTATACAAATGCTTCGCATCTTATATTTATTAATAAATATCATAGAAAACCGTATCATTAACCGATACGCAGAGATGCGGTTTTTTAGACACTTCATAAAGGGATTTTGAACGTATCAGAACATATGAGGTTTATAGGAATTGCTGTTATGTTTTTTGATCACATCAATAAACAAAAAAGGTATGTACTATGTAAAATATTTATTAAATGATATAAAGCGAGGGTATATAAATGATTTTTAAATAGATATTTATCCAATAATATAAAAAGGAACTATAAGCTATATCTAAAAGCTATATCTAACTACTTATAGTCCTTCTTCATTAGTATAAATATAATTATTAAGAAAGGTATATATCTTTGTAACCTTCGTTTACATTAATAATGTTGTGATAACCTTTGTGTTCTAAAATACCAATAGCTATAGAACTTCTAATGCCAGACTGACAGTCTACATAAATAACATCGTTTCTATTGAAAGGTAAATCTGTTTCTAAAAGTTTGCCGTGTGGCACATGAACCGCTTGGGATAAGTGGCCATTATTCCATTCATTATCATTACGTACATCTAAGACATGTGCTTCATTACCAGTTATGTCTTTACTATGAACAGATTGTGTTTGAATTTGAGCTTGTGGTAACTGATATCCAGACACATTATCATATCCAATAAGTTGTAAAGTATGTTATGTGTTGCTTTTGAAACAAGGTGATAGTCTCCAATCAAGTTAATTTCTTGATTATAGTTTAGATACCAGCCAATTTGATTGATGAAATTTTTATCATATGGAATATTGATTGTACCTTCAATATGTCCACCATGATAAGCCTCCTTACTGCGGAGATCAAAAGTTAATCTGTTTGTACTTGTAGCTGGATAAACCGTATAAGGTTGATATAAATTCATACCGAATTGATTAATTTTTTTCATTTGTGCAAAATGATGTGGTGGTGCAGGTTGGTCAGAAATGAGTTTATCGATAAAGGTAGCTTCATTATTTTCAGAAAAAGCCCAGTTCGTTTGTTTTTCATAGCCAAGCGTAGATGTTGGAATAGCACCTAAAGATTTACCACAAGGACTACCAGCGCCATGACCAGGCCAAATTTGAATGTAGTCTGGCAAGTCTTTAATACTTTCAATAGATTTAAACATTTGTTTTGCGCCTATTTCAGATAATCCTTCTACTTTAACAGCTTTTTCTAGTAAATCAGGTCTACCGATATCTCCTACAAAAATAAAATCACCACTGAATAGTCCCATTGGAACTTGTGCTCCAGCACCTTCGTCAGTAAGTAAAAAACTTATACTTTCTGGCGTGTGACCAGGTGTATGAAGCACTTTTAATTTTATATTTCCTACATAAATATCATCATTATGTTGAACAAAATGAGTGTGGTTAGGCATATTTTTATAACCTAACATGTCATCACTTTCGCCCGATACATAAATACTAGCATTTAACTTTATAGCAACATCTCTAATTCCTGAAACAAAATTTGCATGTATATGTGTTTCAGCTGCATGAGTAATGGTTAAACTCTCTTCATCGGCAACTCGAATATATGAAGATAAGTCACAAATAGGATCAATGATCATGGCTTCTCCAGTTTTTTGACAACCGATTAAATAAGATGCTTGAGATAAATGTTTATCATAAATTGATGATAGTCAATTTGTTATCAAGGGTGATAATTATATTAACTATGGTAATTACATGGAATTAAAGTTATTAAACAAACTTGATGATGACCAATTAGATTTAGAATTTTTACAAGATAATGGGTTAAAAGGTAATGTTCAAGGTCCTATGACTTTAAAGGAACCTTTAAAAAGTTATATACAAAAGTCTTGAAAACGAATATTTTAAATTTAGATAATGAGTTAGAAAACACTGAATATGTCGAAGGTAAACCATATGTACAGTACGGTATTAAATATGAAAGAAATCAGGCATTAAGAAATGAAGCTATTAAAATTCATGGAACTACATGTAAAGTATGTGGATTTGATTTTAAAGCTAAGTATGGCGATTTAGGTGAGGGTTTTATTGAAATTCATCATTTAAAACCAATGTTTTCAATAAAAAGAGAAATAAAAGTAAATCCACAAAAAGATTTAGTCCCACTATGTTCTAATTGCCATAAAATGATTCATAGAAATACTAAAAAACCTTTAACGATTAAAGAATTAACCAAAATAGTTAATTATAATAGCAAATAATTTAATATTTTATAAACTATCATTCAACCCTCTTAATTTATTAGGAGGTTTTTTGTATTTATGCTTTCAAATGTGTGATATACTTTGTTTGTTGAAATATAGAGTATCTATAGATAGGGTGATTGAGTATGAAATTCACTGAAGTGGAAGTTATCGAACATCTTGTAAAGGCATATAAAGAAGCAGGAAAGCCTACTTATCCTCATGAAAATTTATATCGAGGACGTAATCATAGTATTTCAGGTATTGGAGAAGACTTGCTGGGTGCTTATTTGATTAGTAGATTGGAAGGTGTCCAAATATTTATTGATCAGCCTTTATCTATGATTGATAAATCTTTAAGTACAAGATATCCGGATTTATTAATTTGTGAAGATAATGAAATTAAAAATATACTAGAAGTTAAAATGGACTTAGGATATCAAAGAAAAGATTTTATAGATTATTGCCGAAAGAAAGAAGAATGGATTTCAAATATCGTAGGAAAACAGTGTGTATTGTCTAGAAAGAGAGAAGACAAAATTCCTATGAATATAGCTGATGATATTAAATTTCATGTTGTGATTTACAGTGAAAACAATGGACCGAAGCGGTTTGATGAAGAAATCATGCCTATCGTTAATGAAACATGTCCACATATTGAAGTATATGTCCTAACAAGCGGTCAACACCCTAATTTAGTAAATGTTAATCTTGAAGGTATTAATATTAATAAAGATGAATTTGAAATATTAGTAAATGCGTTATAAAAAAATAGAGCATCCTCCACGTTATGGAGGTGCTCTGTTTTTTATTGAAAAGTATCAAGTTAATTAATTTAATATGCTTAATAAGTTCTACCTTGACCTTTTTCTCTAGCTTCTGTTCGATCTCTTATGTACTCAGTACATACTGGATTTTCTGTTAATTCATCAACTGTATTAGTTTAATCAGAAGACGTGTCTACTTTGTAAGCTTCTAAGAACTTATTATATGATATAGCGTTTGAGTTTTGTTGTTCTTCTATAAATTTCTGTAGTTATTTTTCAAAAACCGCATCATTAACTGATAAGCAGAAGCATATCATAAATGATGCGGTTTTTTCAGCCGCTTCATAAAGGGATTTTGAATGTATCAGAACATATGAGGTTTATGTGAATTGCTGTTATGTTTTTAAGAAGCGTATCATAAATGATGCGGTTTTTATAAAATTATGACACAATAAAATGAAGTATTTCATACATGGATTTATACATACGTATTAGGTATTTTAGTATAATCAAAATTTACTTAATTATTTAGTGTATAAAAGTATTCAATATTAGATTATGATTTAAAATTAAAACAATATAAGATGTTTGGTTTAACTGCTGCTAATGAAAATTATGTCAAAATAAATTGGCTCCTATGATGTAATTATGGACAAATTGTTCGATAATAAACATAAAGGAGTTGTTGTAAATGTCCAATTCAAATTTATCTAAACGTTATTCTAATGAATTCAAAGAATCGATTGTTTCCCTACATCAGACCGGGCGGTCTGCTAACTCATTATCTAAGGAATATGGTGTAAGTGTTTCATCTATTGCACTTTGGATTAAACAAGCTGATCCGAACGATACAAGTGTCTTATCCGTAAATGAAAAACAACTGATAAAAGAGAATAAAAGATTAAAAGCAGAAAATGATATTTTAAAGCGAGCGGCGGTGCTTTTGGCCAAAAGTTAATGGATAAAGGAAGAGAAGTAGTACTTAAGGTGATTCGAACCAATCTCAAGTCGGGTCACCTTATTTCTTTTATCCTACGTTGTTTAAAAGTACAGCGTTCAACTTATTATGCATATTTAAATTGGAAGCCAGGAAAAATGCTTGTTAGACGGAAATACATCAAAGAAAAAGTACTTTCTTATTGGCTTAAATACCCAATGTATGGTTATCCAAGACTTAAAAAATTGATTAATCATAAATATTCATTAAGGGTTAGTGGTCGTTTAGTTCATCAGTTAATGGGTGAACTTGGCATTCGTTCTAGAATGGTAAAAAAGTTAAATAAGCCAAAGTCTTATGTTACTGAAGCACAACGACCTAACTTAGTGAAAAAGAATTTTGACCAATTAAACGTATTATTAACCGATATTACAGATATACGAGTTAAACAGAAATGGGTGTACCTAGCGAGTCTCTATGATCCTAAGGGCCGAAGGGTTATAGCTCACAAAGTCAGTGAATATATGACCAAAGAATTAGCCACAAGTGTCATAGAAAAACTAAAATCAAACAACCAGAGATTGATATTATACATAGCGATATGGGAAGTCAGTATACGAGTGATTTATTTGAAAAGACACTGAGTAAATGCGGTGTTAAGCATTCTTATTTACGCAAAGGTTGCCCTGGAGACAATGTCAGAATTGAGAGCTTTCATTCTATACTTAAAAGAGAATATACGAACGCTCAGACCTTTGAAACCATACACGAAGTCATAGCTGGTATAGATCAATATATACATTGGTATAATGACGAGAGAATATCACTTGTAGCGTAGCTACAAAAAGGAGCATTTATAGGTTTTTAAATAACCTTTTATCAAGGTTTATTTAATGATGCCAAAATTCATATTAATATCAGTTTTAACTAAAAAAACGAGGTTATAAATCTATTAAGCATAATCAGAAATCAATTTAAGACTCAATTAGAAATTTCATTCGATATTTTCTGTCCATATTCTTGACATATGAGCCAGAGGTTATACTAGAAAGTGAAGCAAACTAAAGAAATAGATGCTTGGCTTTTTTGTTTTGCTATACAAAAAATTAAGCTTGCAGGTTATTGTAGTTGTTAATATATTATCAGTTTAACAATTTAAAAAGATTAGAGTATAAGAATATGGTACTAATTAACAAGTCATAAATTATTGATATAAGAAATGAATAGTGCGAATAAGGTTAATTGAATTTTTACTTTTATATTATTAGTATATAATTTATAGTATGTAATATAATAGATATATTATAGATGAGAAGTGATGTTTATTTATAGGGACATATTGGATTTTCTAGAAAAAAGTGCAAGATTAATTATATAAATTTGATAAGGAGATAGTTCCATGAGTGAATTAAAATATAATTATAGACAATTTGTGTATATGTATCTAATAAAGTCATTATCTAAGAATGTAAATAAGTAATTCTTAAGTAAAGAAAAGTTTGAATTAGAAGCGACTTTAAAAGAAAGGTACAAAAATTTATAGTTATTTATATTATAATATTAATAAGTTATTTATAAGGAGTGGGGAAATGTTATATCAAAACAGAAAGTATAATAATGAAAATGATAAAAATGAATTTGAACAAAAATTAAATGATAATTTTCCAGAATTTTTTAATGAGGATAGAACTTTTGACTTGAATAAATTTATAAATGAATTGAATTCATCGAACTTTGAAGAATTGTCTATGGGTTATTCTTTAAATTTCATAGGTAAAAATTATGCTAAGAAGATTGCGACTGAAAAACCAAACTCAGTTATTGTACCAAACATAGAATATAATAGTAATAATAATTCAGAAAATCTTTTCTATACAGGAGATAACTTAGAAGTTTTAAAACATCTTCAAGATTCTTATAGTAAATCTATTGATTTAATATATATAGACCCACCTTATAATACTGGAAGTGATGGATTTATATATTCAGATACATTTAAATACTCTGATAAAAAATTACAGGAAATGTTTGGTCTTTCTGAGGATGATTTGAAAAAACTTAAAAATATTGAGGGACGTTCTACTCATTCTTCATGGTTAACATTTATGTACCCAAGGTTAGTATTAGCAAAAAAGTTGTTGAGTGAAAATGGTACAATTCTTGTGTCTATTGATGATAACGAACAGGCAAATTTAAGATTGCTAATGAATGATATTTTTGGAGAAGGTCAAGTAGACCAATTAGTATGGAATAAAGAATCAGAAGGAAAAAGTGGAACTTTAAAGCAAGTTTCAAGATTTAGGAATGTACATGAATATGTAATTATTGGGTATAAGAACAAAGACAAAACAGAGTTTAATAAGATTAATGAAGCGTATATTGGCAGAGAAAATGAATTACATACCGCAAATTTAGCAGTAAACGCAGAAAAAGAAAATAAAAATCATAAGAATTATTTTACTATTACTAATCCATCAGGAATAGAATTTACAAAGCAATGGAAATGGGATAAGGAGAAAATTGAAGAACTAATATCACAAGATCTAATATATTGGGGAAGTGATGGTCAAAAGCAACCGAGATTAATTATACCAATGGATGATCGTAGAAAGATATACTTGCAATCAATATTAAATTATGGAGGGACTACAACTGGAAGAAAAAACTTTGAGGAAGTGATGGAACAAGGCATTTTTTCATTTCCAAAACCTGTTGACCTTATTGAAAAATTAATAATTGCAACAACCAACGAAAATTCTATAATATTAGACTTTTTTGCAGGATCAGGAACAACTGCTGAAGCTATACAAAAAATAAATAAAGAGCATAAATCAAATAGACGATTTATAATGGTACAAATTGATGAAGAAACTTATTCTGTAGATAATGATGGTATGAAAAAACCTCGTAAAGGCAGTGAAGAGGCATTTAAAAATGGTTATCTCTACATTGACCAAATTGCTAGAAAAAGAATTGAACGTTCCTATAAAAAATATAATGGTCAAAATGGAGCTGCATTTAGACATTTTTATGTTACTACACCTTCTAATGTACTGCTCGAAGAAATAGACGATATAGAAAATATAAGTACTAATTTATTCGATGATATGATTAGTAAATTTTCTGGTTCAAGCTTAGGAATAGACACAAAAGCAAATGGATATGAAACTATATTGGCTACATGGATGATGAAAGACGGATATAAGTTTGATGTGCATAGAAAAGAGTTACATTTAAATAATTATAAATTAAATATTATAAATAATAATAAAATTTATATGATTAACGAAGGATGGAGTAGTCAAGGTACCAAAGAACTAATTAATTTGATAGGAAATAATAAATTGAGAGTTCAAACTATTGTAATTTATCCTTATTCATTTGGTTTTGAAGAAATTAGAGAATTGGAAATTGCTTTAAATCAATTAGACCATAAAGTTAATTTAATTAAGAGGTATTAATTATGAAAATTATTTTAGAAGAATTGACTCATCAAAAAAAAGCACTAGAAAAAATAAATGAAAACTTCTTAGGAGTAGATTTAGCAAGTTCTAGTGAATTTTCTAATCCGCTTATAAAATCTAGGTATCAAAAAAATACAAATATTGACGTTAAAATGGAAACAGGTACTGGTAAAACTTATGTATATTCTAGAATGATGTATGAATGGCATAAAAAATTTGGGATATTTAAATTTGTAATAGTAGTACCTAGTCCAGCTATAAAAGAAGGAACAAAAAGCTTTTTAGAAAGTTCATATGCAAAGGAGCATTTTCAAGGGCCATATGAAAATGTATCAATTGAATTAAATATGATAAATGCTGGAGATTTTAATACAAAATCAGGTAGAAAAAACTTTCCTCCTCAATTAAGTAATTTCGTAGAAAGTAGTAGTTTAAATACTAACCAAATCCAAGTGTTAATTATAAATGCTGGTATGTTAAATTCAAAAAATATGACAAGAAATGATTATGATCAAACTTTATTAAGTGATTATTCAAGTCCTATAGATGCTTTAAAAGCAACTAAACCGATTGTGATAATAGACGAACCACATAGGTTTCCAAGAGATAAAAAGAATTTTCAAGCTATAGAAAAGCTTGAACCACAAATGATAGTTAGATTTGGTGCTACTTTTCCTGATGTAAAACAGGGAACCGGAAAGAAAGCTGTATATGTTAAAGATTATTTTCGAGGTAAACCCCAATTTGAATTAAATGCTGTAGATAGTTTTAATCTGGGTTTAGTGAAAGGCATTGATATTTACTACCCAAATTTAACACCCGAACAGGCGAAAAATAAATATACTATAGATAGCGTTAAGTCAAAAGAATTGGTTTTGAAAAAAGGAAGTAATCGTTGGACTTTGGGAAGAGGAGAGAATTTAGCAAATGTTGATCCCTTATTTGAAGGTGACTTAAGTTATAGTGGTGCTAAAACATTATCTAATGACCTAGAAATTAGCAAAGGTATGGATTTACTGCCTGGTACATTTACAACTAGCTACCAGGAGTTAATTATTAATGATGCTATCAATCAACATTTTGAGCATGAAATCAATAATTTTATGAGAGATAACCTAAAAGAAAATTTTCAACCAAAAGTAAAAACACTTTCATTATTTTTTATTGATTCTATTAGGTCATATAGAAACAAAGAGGGCTGGTTGAAAGAGACTTTTGAGAGACTCTTAAAAGTTAAACTCAGAAAATTAATAAAAGAATTTGAAGTTAAAAAATTACCACGAGAGATTGAATACTTAGATTTTTTAAGAGTAACATACGCTAGTCTTAATAGCGAAAACCAAATGGTCCATGCAGGGTATTTTGGTGAAGACAGAGGTTCAGGTGAAGAAGCGATACAAGCTGAAGTTAATGATATACTTAAAAACAAAGAAAAAATGTTGAGCTTTAAAGATGAAAATGGTAATTGGATTACAAGAAGATTTTTATTTTCAAAATGGACACTAAGAGAAGGTTGGGATAACCCTAATGTTTTCGTTATTGCAAAATTAAGAACTTCTGGTTCTGAAAATAGCAAGATACAGGAAGTAGGAAGAGGATTACGTTTACCTGTTGATGAGACTGGTCACAGATTAACACAAGATGAATTTCCCAGCAGGCTTTCTTTTTTAATTGGCTATGATGAAAAAGAGTTTGCCCAAAAATTAATTGGAGAAATAAATTCTGATGTAGACGTTAAATTAAACGAAGATAAATTAACAGATGAAATGATTAATAAAATAGTTGAACATAGGAAACAAATGAATCCTCATTATAATGATGAAGTGTTATTAGAACAATTAGATGAACGAAATCTAATTAACAGGAAAAATGAGTTTAAAACAGATGTTGAAATTGATGGAGTTAAAAAATCAGGATTTGAATGGTTGTTAGAATTATATCCAGAAGTTAATGCATCTAAATTAAATGCAGATAAAGTCAGAGATATGAAAAAAAATCCACCCAATTTAAAAGTGAAGTTAAATAAAGAAAATTGGAATAAATTGAGATTCTTATGGGAAAATTTATCTAAAAGATATATGTTAGAATTCAAAAAGATGAGTGAAGATAATCTGTATTTCTTTATTGAAAGATTGTTGAACGATGATGATTTATTTGTTAAACAGCAACCAGAAAGAATACATCAATCTTTGGAAAAAGATGATGAAGGTAATCAAGTTATCAAGGAATCAATTTCAGAATATAATTATAGAAATGAATATATTTATATGAACTATGGTAAGTTTTTAAAACAACTTGTACTTAAAACTAATGTACCAATATCTATAATGCATAAAAATTTACTTTCCGTTTTAAAAAATAAATATAATAATGATGAACGATTCTTGAGTGAATTAAGTTTAAATAATATAATAAGAGAATTTAACAAGCGTTTTGAAGAAAAATATAGTCAAAGTTATGAATATAAAAAATTAAATTTTTCTGCCACTACAACCATTTATGATTCAGAAATATCAGAGTTTAAAGATTGGGTAGATGCAAATTATTTAGGTACTAACGTTGAAAATAACATCCAAACTGAAGAACGATTTTTATATGATAGACCACCAGTTAGATATGATAGTGTAACACCTGAGTTAGAGTTGTTAAAAAGAAATTACGATAAAAATGTAACTGTATTTGGTAATTTGCCTAAAAAAGCGATACAAGTTCCTAAATATACTGGTGGCACAACCACACCTGATTTTGTCTATATGATAGAAACTGATGAACAAGATGCAAAGTATCTTATTGTTGAAACAAAAGCAGAAAACATGAGACTAGGAGATAAAAGTATTGGTGAAATACAAAAAAATTTCTTTAACACATTAGACAATCTGAATATTAAATATCAATTAGCTACTAGTGCCCAAGATGTTTATAATGAAATTAAAAAATTAGATGATTCAGAGTGAGGGGAATATAAATGAGAGAAATAGAAAAAATTTCATTAATTGAAAAAGTCAATGAAGGTTTAGTGGATAAAACAGGAGCAAAACCTAAATTACCGACGACTATTATAGATTTAAATCAAGAGACTTTAGAGGTGTATAGAATTCCTCTAAAGTTTCTATACTATAACGATAGAAATGGGAGAATTGCTTCTGTAATTACTAGAGTAAGCAACGATATAAAAGTTGCTTATGAATTTGAAGATAATAATTATAATAAAAGTATTGAAAATATGATTTATGAGGCAAATACTTCTGCTTTAAAAAATACTAAAAAATCTATTAAAGATAAAGGACAGCAAGTATTTGGTTATGTATTAGATGATGGTAGAGTTATTGACGGAAATAGAAGGTTTACTGCACTCAGACAGTTAGAACAAGAAACAGGTAAGACTTTTTATTTTGAAGCTGTTATTTTACCATTTACTTATGATAAAAAGACTGATCGAGCTAAAATCAAGCAATTAGAACTTGCAATACAAATGGGTATTGAAGGGAAACAAGATTATGATAAAGTTGATGAAGCCGTGGATATTTATCAAACTATTGAAGTTGAAAAGTTGATGACTATAGCTGATTATGCAAAAGAGTCAAATAAAACAAAAAAAACTATTGAAAAACAATTAGGTTCTGCAAAGTTAATAAGAAAATTTTTAGATTTTATTAATGCACAAGAAAATTCATATTATATTATAAAAGATGCTGGCATTTATTCACTATTTGAAGAAGCGGTACCTAAATTAAATAAAGCTTATCCAAAAGGTGGTCCTTCATTAGAAGATGCTATTGAAAAATTTTTTAGTTTTGTCCTTTTACAAATTCAATCAGGGACAAGCACACGTGCATATGCTGGAAGAGATTATTTTGAAAATATTGTTTTTTCAAATGAAGGTAATAAGCAATTTAATACAGAAACAGAAGATGCTATCGATGGTTTGAGAGATAAATTAGAAGAAAAACGTGTAGAATCTACCGTAGATTTAAAAAATACTCTAAGCCAATCAATACCTGAACTACGAGAAGTAAGTTCTTCATATAACAAAGTTGTAAGCAAAAGTAAACGAAATGCTAATGTGGAAAGTTTTATTGAAAATGTTAAATCAATGTCTGAAAGCCTAAGTGATATGGAAAAAGGTAATGGTTTACCAAGCAGTCTTAATTTTGAACAGTTTAATCTAAAACAATTAAAAGAAATTAGAGAAATGCTAATAGAAATAAATAATTGTAGTAGAGAGTTGATAGATATTTATGAAAATGAAATCTGAGATACAATTAGTTGAAGTTAATAATGAATTTGTTTTTGTTGATAGTATAGAAAGCGATCTTACGAACAGAAAGGTTCAAAGAACTCTAAAGAAATTCACTAGTTATTTTTCCGATTTCACTAATTATGTTTTAAAAGCCGATTTATCACATCTTGAAATCGAAAGATTAGTTTTAGAGTTGAATAAAGCATTAACTAAGGTATCGAAACCTGAAATATTAATAGATAATAATATAAAAAGTTTTATTAGTAAAAATGCTTATGCTATTAATGAACAAAAAATTGCTGGTTTAACAATTAAAAAAAATGATGAAAGATGGCAAGAAGAACTTTCAGATTTTAAAAAAGTTATAAATCAAGAGATTACAAGACCATTAAAACCTATTCAAGTAAGAGCGAGTTTTTATTTAGCAACCATGAAAAGAGCAGCCAATTTTTCTGTACCTGGAGCTGGAAAAACAGCAATGATGTATGGCACATTTGCTTTTTTGTCTAGTGGAGTACAGCGTAAAGTTGATAAACTATTAGTTATTTCTCCAATTAATGCATTTGAAGCCTGGCGTTCAGAATTTATTGAAGTTTTTCAAGATAAAAGAGAATTACACTTTATGAACTTAAGAGAAAAAAAATATAATGACCTAGGTAAGGTACGAACAGATTGGGGAAGTGCAAATGTCATTGTATTGAATTTTGAAGCAATACAAAAGTATGTAGGAGTTTTAAATGAACTGATTAATGATAAAACAATGATAGTTTATGATGAAGTTCATAGAATAAAAGGCACTAAAAGCAGCAGAGCAGGTTATGCATTAACTTTAGGTCCTAAAAGTTATTATCGTTATGTTTTAACTGGGACTCCAATACCGAATAACTATCAGGATATATTTAACTTCTTGAATATTTTATATAAAGACGAATATGATACTTATTTTGGTTGGAATGTTGCAGATTTACAAAATCCTGATCCTGATGAGATTAATGACAAGTTGCAACCTTTTTTCTGGCGTACAAATAAGAATGATTTGGAAGTGCCACAAGCAGAAAAGGATAATATATTGTGTGTTAAGCCAAGTAATATTCAAATTGAATTAGCAGAAGCGATATACGAAAATGAACCTGGGATATTAGCAATTTATATAAGATTATTACAAGCTTCAACTAACCCAGAATTATTGCAAAAGAATATTGACTATAGCGAACTAGGATTGTTGAATGATGAGTTGAATTTCGATATGGATAAAGCATTAAATAAAGAAGAAGAAAAGCAAGTAAAACAACAAATTTATAATTCTTTTGATTTAAAAAATGTAACAACGCCTAAATTTGATAAAGGTATTGAGTTGATTGAAAAATTAGTTCGACAAGGTAAAAAAGTTTTAGTTTGGGGTCTTTTTGTAGGGACGATGAACAAAATTAATAAACGATTATTGGACAGTGGTATTAAATCAATATTGGTTTATGGAGAAACACCTAAAGAAGATAGGGTAGATTTGATCAATAGTTTTAGAAATGGAAGTTCACAAGTTCTAATTTCAAATCCTAATACGTTAGGAGAGTCTATATCTTTACACCAGACAGTACATGATGCAATATATTTTGAGTATAATTTTAACTTAACGTTTATGTTGCAATCACGTGATAGAATACATCGTTTAGGGTTAAATAATAGTCAATATACAAGGTATTATTATTTGATGTCTGAAGGGGATAGAGCCCATAAAGGTTTTATAGATAAAGCAGTTTATAACAGACTGAAGGAAAAAGAAGATGTAATGTTAAATGCTATTGATGGAAACAATTTAAAACCAATGATTGAAGATGACTATTTAGAAGATGTGAAGAATATTATTAAATTTTAAAATAATCTAAAAAATTTTATATTTGCATAAAAGGTTCTATGTCAAATAGAAGCGATGAATAAGGTTTGAGATTAGATTAGTAGATTTACGTTTCTATTTAAATGATTTAGCGAAAAAGAAAGAATTCAAATAACAGTTTAATAGTGAACTGTTATTTGAAATATGTACTATAATGCATTTTAAACTAGATAATAATGAACCAAAAAACAATGAAAATAGAGCATCCTTCATTTTGTGATGAAGGATGCTCTATTTTAGTGTCTATCTTTATTAGTTTAATAAGCTGTAACGTTTTGTGCTATATTTAATAACCTTTACTACTTAGTAATTTCAATTGTAAAAGGTACAACAAAATCTTCATCTTTATTCAATGTGATAATATACATTGGTGAATGAATTATAGTCTTGTTATTATAAAAGTGACAATACGATAGTTTTCCAGTACATGAATTTCGTAGTAACTATGGATTTATAACCATAAATATTCTGGATTTTTGAAAGTAATGTAAGTAAGTGTATCTAAATTTATTCTGAGAATTAATGGACACTCCTTTATTTATTTTATTGATCGTAAACCGTTCCATCTTCTTCTACTATAAGCACATTGGATCCGTGTCCACTTTTATTATTAGTTAAAATTTTCTAATGTCCGTTTCATATGTTGGCTCTTGGAAAGTAATTAAATCTGTATCGCCACCTTCTGAATTTATATCAGCTAATAAGTAATCAAATACATTACTATGATTAACTACTTTTGGATTTTTTTCTTTAGCGCTTTGTTCTTGTGTATTAATTTTATTAGTTGCTGTACTCTGTACAGTGTTACTATTATTTAAACTTTCTTCATCGTTTTCTACATTTTTAGTTTTAGTTTTTTCTGGTTTATCTATTTTGGACTGTAACTGTTTTTCTCTAATTCTACTTCCTGGTATTTGTTATATACAAAAAACTAATTTTAATTATTAATTTATTACTTTAAATATCCATTTTTTCCTTGCCTTTGGGTTAAGTGGATGTATGATTTCATTTGTTTCTGGATTAATAAGTTGCTTTACTTTCTTCTTATGAGGTTTCAACATTTCCAACACTTCATTGACTCTAGGCTCAACAGAAGCTTTTTTAGCGTAAGCACCCCATGCTAATATAACTTCATCAGATTCTTTCACCGCTTTCATAATTTGAATGTCTGTATGCTTGTCATGGCTATTTTCTAAATGCTTTATATTTATTGGTGTCGTAATATTGGAGTATAAATTCACAAAATGGATTGAACCAAATTCATCCATTTCTACAACTTTGTTCATAATTAGTTGAGTCGTTAAATCTAATTTTTTCGTTCCTTCAAAATTTGGATAACAAGTTATAACTGAAATTATCTTTTTATCATTGTCCCATGTTTTTTTGAGTAAGTAACGATGTTGATTATCATCACTAAATATTGCTTCAGTTTCTAATGTACATTTTATATTCCGCATGATTGATGCCTCCTATTAATATTCTTCGGGTAGTAACATGACATAATAGGAAAAGCCTACATCATCTTCACGGATAACGTAGACTTTATTAGTATTGATAGGTTGTTTATAATTTGCTTTATGAATTTTGACATAATCAGGACGTTCTTGTTTATGTTTGATGTAAAGTTGGTCACTATACATATTAAATTGGAAAATATGAAAATAATCTGTGACTTGCTCTTTAGATTGTTCGTGTTCTCTATATGAGACAATTTTCCATAATTGTTGTTGTAACGCTTCTGGCAAGTAATTGTCAATACCTCTTGTAATATAACGTTCCATGCTCATTTCTCCTTTTCTATATCTTTCATTATTGTAATAACTTCTGTAATGACTGTGACGCTTATCTGAGCTATGTGTATCCATTTATTCATTATTATGATTCTCCTTTTCAAGTAAGTGTCTTTGATCTAGTAGAGGCATAACTGTGTTATGAAGATATAAGAAGTCCATATCGTTTGTTTCATCAATATAACCAATCGCAATGAGTTGTTTTTGATAGTAGAGGGTAAAGGGGTATATATGCCTTTCATGAAGTGTGTCAGAGTAGTAAGTATACGTATGAAGCAATTTGTTGGTAAGTGGGCCAAGTCTTACATATTGGTCAGGAAGGATATTATCTGCCACTTCCTCGATAGATTCACATTCCCATTTTTCATCTTTTGGCAGTTTGAATAAGTTGGTTATATAGTGCTTGAGTTGTTGTTCTAGTGTCATCATTATGACCTCCTAATGTGTTTGATGGATGTATGCATGTGATACATCATTTTGATAATATAAGTTTGAAATAATGTTTGTTTCGCTTAGAAATCCCACTGAAATACAGAAAATATCCCAATAGAAAATCATCACAATTGTTGATATGACAAGGAAATCCCGTTATCCCGCTCATTTCTCGGGAAATATAGCCATATATTTATATGATTTGGATTTGTAGATGTCAGTACGACTTACTTTTTCTTTTTATATTATTTATTTATAAATAATAATGGGATTTCGGGATTACGCTTGCGTAATCCTTCTGTCACTTGAAGTTATCCAATCCCATTGCTATCCCGTTCATATTTTATTTTGGGATGTTCTTTCGTCATACAATATAAGCTTCACATTGAGTTGTGACTTGTTAGTATGTTGAAAAGATTCGTTAGATGGGTGTTATTGAATGACGAAAGGACAGTACATAGATATTAGATTTGAAAGTAGAGTGTTTGAGGCAAAAACAAAGACGAAGTGCTGAGGAGCACTTCGTCTAGATTATTATTATTGAAAAGTTGTTTAATAATTTTATTATTAAGTTTTAGTGTAACGTAGAATTGTTTTTTATGATTCTCATCTTTACGAATGTCAATACGGTCAATGACCGTAAGGTATAATGCCTTGAGTTGTGATTTATCCATGGATTCTATATTTTGAAATATTCTTTGTAATAGGGCAGCGATTTGTTTCGTATCATAAGATGGTTTCTCTTGATTTTGTTGGTGCTTGAGTTGATTCATTTGATTTGTAATGTCATTGAGTTGTGTTTCATATTGATGAATGGTTGGTTTGAGTGCAGATGTTAAGTCTGGATTGTCTTCGATGGTTTGAATTAGATTTTTTAGTTTAGTGTTTATTTCATCAAATTGTTGTTGCTTATATGCGATATCATGGTTAAGTGCAGCCATATCGATTTGACTATCTTGATTAACACGTTCGACAACTTGTTTGAGAACTTTATTACTTTTGACTATTTCAAGTATTTGGTCCATGACGTATTTCTCAATCACATCAGCTCTAACACTATTCGCAGAACATACCTTTGAACCTTTGTTTCGGAAGTTACTACAAGAATAATAGCGTATTCGCTTCTTGGTACCATCTTTCAATGTGTTCGTTGTGTTACTAGCTGCCATTGGTGCACCACATTCTGGGCAGTGAATAATACCTGTTAATAGATTGGTTCCTTTTCCATGAACTTGAGGTTTTTGACTGACCTGTTTTTTGCGTGATTGGACTTTATCCCATAATTCTTGACTAATAATAGGAGGGTGTTTACCATCAGCTATAATAGGTTTATCATTCAGTCCTTTACGACGCTTTTCATTCCAATCTTTGTACTTCGCAAATTGAATTTTACCAATGTAGAATGGATTGACTAAGATATAGGTTATTGAATTGATGCTAAAAGGATTATCTTTTTTAGTAACATATCCTTTGTGATTGAGGGCATTGGCAATTTTACGATAACCATGTCCTTTGGCATAAGATTCGAATATATATTTCACGATATTCGCTTCATGTTGATTAATCATCAGTTCGTGTTTATTATCAGGGATTTTGTCATATCCTAGTGGCAAATTCCCTTGATAGTAGCCTTCTTGTGCACGTCTAGTTTGGCCCATGAAGACATTTTCGACAATGTTATTACGTTCGAATTCTGAGAAGCTCGCAAGTATTTGTAGCATCAGTTTACCACTGCTTGTATTAACTTCCATACGTTCAGATAAGCTGAAGAATTCGACATTTTGACGATGAAGGTCTTCAACAATTTTGAGTAAGTCAGAAGTGTTACGTGCTAGTCGGTTTGTTTTGTAGACCATAACAGAATCGATCTTACCTTCGTTCGCATCTTTTAACAAACGTTGTAGTTCTGGTCGGTTCATAGATTTTCCAGAAATACCTCTATCCGCGTATACATCTACAACAACAAAGTTATTGAAATCACAATATTCTCGAATTTGATTGATTTGTCCATCGATACTATATCCTTCAGTACTTTGCATTTCTGTTGATACCCGGACATAGATACCGACACGTTTTTGTTTGAGTTGTTGCATGATTTTTTCATCCTTTCTGATTAAGCAATCGATGATTGCGTCGTTTGATTGACAATGTTTAGAGGTTCATTTTTGAAATAGATCCCCGCAAGGGTTTTGTTTTTAGTAATACTAATTACATCAATATAGGGATTCAGCATGTTTAGTGTGAAACGTTGTTGAATGATGTTTTGGAAAGCGTTTCGACTTTGATACGCACTGATTGATGATAAAGGTTTTGATTGTTGATGTAATGAACGCGTTTGTTCTCTGAACGTTTCTGCATCAATTTTGCCTTGGGCTAATTTTTCTATCAGCTGCTCGTGATTGAGTGCAGTTTTAGTTTCTACATCTCTTTGTCTTTTGAGTCGTTGTTGAATAGTATGGTTTATTTTTGAATAGAGCTGTTGATTTTGAAAGAAGTCCTGACAAGTCGCTAAAACACTTGTTTCTAATTCTTGTGCGTTGATTCCTTTAAATTCACAAACAAAGCGAGCGTTATTCATATTTTGCGGACAGACATAGTAACGCAATGAATAATCTGGTTTGCGGACAGTCATGTTTGTGAGTGTCGAATGACAATAGGGACATTTGATTTTTTGTTTGAGTTGATTTTCTGACGGCTTACGTTTGACTTGTTTCTGAGTTCGGGTAACTTGAGCTTCTTCGTATATCGTTGTACTGACAATAGCTGGGAACATGTTTTCATATTGTCCGTATTGATTGATAACACGGCCACAGTAATTAGGGTTAAGGATAATATTACGCACTTGATAGGGCTTGCGATTAATGAATTTATCATCAGCTTCTAAGTATTGCGCAATTTTTTTATAACCATAACCTTGAAGGTAATAATTGAACACAGCTTTTACTGTTGGTGATTTTACTGTGTCTATCGTGAAAGTACCATTATGATAGTGATACCCAAAGGGTGCATGTGTTGTAATCAGTTTACCTTGTTTCGCTTTTTCTTTGATTCCATTTTTGACTTGTTCGCCTATATTATCAGATTCTAGTTCGGCCAAGCTGATGAAAATATTGAGTTTGAGCCGATCGAATGCTTTATCCATGTCGAAGTAGCCATCATGAACGCTTAAGATATGGACATGGTATTTTTGACACAATTTCATGAGTTTTAATGCATTTTTCAAATTACGATGAAGTCGATTTAGACGATAGCAACATAATACGTCACATTGTCCCTGTTGAATCAGTTCAGTAATTTGTTGATAACCATTCCGCTTATCAGTACGTCCTGATTGTTTATCGCTATAAAAGGTAATGTGTTGAATATTATGTTTTTCGGCTAATACCTTGATGGTTTGTTTTTGTGCTGCTAAGGATTGTTGCTTTGTAGTGCTCTGTCGTAAGTAACCCATTGCTTGTTTCATCGTGTTTCCTCCTTCCAAAGTGATAATATATATTTATGAACGAATTGATAGATGAGCCCAACACCTGCCTGGTGTTGGGCGTTATTATTAGTCATCAGCATGATTAATTTCTTCAATCACTAAATCAGCGAGTAATGTGATTAATTCGTCCATATGGTTCAACCTCCAAATATCAAATTATATTGAATTGATAACATGTTGCATTGTTATTCGTTCTAACCGTGTACTTGGGACAAAATGTTCAGTTATCTCTTTTTCATTCATGAATTCAGGGTACAAGTGATAAAATTTTAGTAGCTTCTGTTCTGTTTCATTTAACACATATTGTTGAATATGGTAGTATCTGTCGATATAATTAACGATAATAGATTTTTGATGATCATCGACTTCTACCGAATCAATTGTGTAATTTAATAAGTTGACGTTTGTTTTCATTTTTATGCCTCCGATTGATTTAATGAGCTACAACGCACATAGCACGTTGTAGCGATATTCATATTTAGAGTTCTAAATCGCCCTTTTCTTCCCATTCTCTACCGTCTTTAACAAATTTGTTGAGTAATTCCTTATTTGTTGTATTATTATCAAATTGCGGTGGTGTGTATGGTTCAGAATTTGAGCTTAAACCGAGAACAGGTGCAAACTCACTAGGCAATACAAGATGGTAGAACAAGATCGTTTTTGTTTTGCCTTGAGTATCTTTGACATTACGTTTGATAGCTATCCGATCGGAATCCATCTGGATATATCCTTCTGCTCTTAAACTATCTATTACATTTTTTACATCTTGGTATTGGTTTTCTTCTAACATATGTTTAAAAACATCTTTAAGCATCTTGACTTGAATGTGATCGTCTTTCAGCTCAATAAGGCCATAATTTTCAGTCATTATGGAGAGTTTTTTACTTTCTGCAAACTTACTACGATTGCGTGCCACGAACTGAACTACACTATCAATCGCCTTGGCTCCCAAACTGCGCTCACTTACGGAATCTACATGATAACTAACTAGATATTCTCTAACTGCATCCAAATCGATAGGAGTTGCGATTACACGTTCTAATATTCGTGCTGAAGTCGTAATGGTGGCATAGCGCTTGAACATACGTATACCTACATTGTTTGTTTCATTGTTAAGCTGTGCTTTGAACCAATCGTGTTCTTTATGAAACCACTTGATTACTTCAGATTCACGATTTAGAAGATATTCAGCTACTAACGGCATTACGTGTCCATAGTTTTTTGATGTTCCTTTTTTAATGGCGTCTGCATTGTCAGCGCTTGTTGTAAAGACATCAGAAATTTCTATGCATCTTGCTCTCAGACCATCATTTGCACTAGCATCTTTGAATATTGTGTGTTCTGCTGTACTAATCACACTAGATCCAAAGTGGTGAGGTTTTTTTACATTTCCCTCTCGATTAGCACGTAGGCGACCTTGACCCTCTGCTAGAGAATAAAGCAAGCCATTAGTATCTTTAAAGGTCGCTGCTGATAATTCGTCTAAAGCAATAGGAACACCAAAATTGTTACTTAAGTAACCTTCAATTGCATTACGGGTGCCGTTCCAACCTCTGAATAATGTTTGGTCACCTTTAGATGGATTACCTGCTATTGAAACTGCTAATGCCGCTGCAGTCGATTTACCCGTACTAGAGTTCCCCATAAATGAAAATATCGTGCCAAAATATTCGACTTCATGCTTTGTTTTTAAGAACGCAGTCACTAATGAAGAAACACCAAATATCACAGCAAGCTCCAGTAACAAGTTTCCTTTTACTTCATCAAGATACATTTGCCACCAGCCTTCAAATGTACCTTTAGGTTGTAAGTCATACTTTGTTTCACAAATGATTTCATCAGCCTGAGACTGCTCGATGTCTTTTGAAAGATATGGTTCATCTAATGAAATGACAGTACCTTCATCAGTACTTAAGACACCTACACCTGTATACAATGTAGAAATGGGCAGTGATTGACGCATTAATTGTAGTGCATTACCTAGCGATTTAATGTACTTTTCATTGATGCTGAACCCAAACATAACCAGTCTAGGTAACTTTTGTGTCGTTAGAATATCTGACGTTTCAATACGTTCAATATTTTTGCCATCCGTGATAGTCAATTTCTCAACCCCTGTAGTAGGGTCGAGAAATTTGTTTTCTATGATGATTGGACTAGATAAACGAATTATCTTATCTTCGTCATTTTTGTTTTTTGCTCGAATAAGTTCATACCATGCAGTTGAATCTAACCAGTATGGATATTGCTTGAATATGTTGTTAGTCATTAGTTGTTACCGCCTTTCCAGTTACTTTTGTGACGCATTGGATTTGGTCCTGTTTTACGATACACTAAGTTCCCGTTGCTATTCTTACCAATAATGACAAATGGAACACTTGGCGTGTTCTTTACAAAGTATGCAAACCAACGACCAACATCTTGTTGTACGTCAGTTGAACATGTAACGTTGGACGCCAAATTTAAATCGTTAAACGTAAAATCTTTACCAATTGCTAAATTAAAAGCAACACCACAAGCGCGTCTTTTTAACAAAAGAAAGCAATAACTTTTTTTGCTCATATAAAATTCCTCCTAATAATTAAAATCATCAAATTTGATGTAATTACATACTAATCCCTCACAAGTAGGCTTAGTTTCAAATTTTCCAGGGGAATTTTAGGACACTGATATAAAGGGGTTTAAAAGAAAAAATACCTATCGAATACATGTATTCGATAGGCAATTAATTTATTAAAAATAAATATTTCTATGCTTTTTACTGTTTTTAAAACGTGATTCATAAAATTTACTAATAAGTTGAGTCATTAATGTATCACGAAAATCGTTAGGATTAGAGGTCAAACCATATCTATTATAAAATGTGCTTATGTCATAGTCAGCAAGTGTTGAAAGTAGTTCACTTTCAATAGTTGAAGTTAGTTTGCGATTCATTTGAATGGTTTCAGCAATTACCGCTTTTAGATTTGAATTTCTAGCATAGCCATTAATTAAATTTTCTATATGTTGTGATTTTTGATCGTATTTTTCAATCCAACTTTTTAAGTCCTGTTTAAGATTACTTATTATATGTAAAGATACTAGTATGTCTTGCTCTGTTGCTTTTTGCATTATGGTACTCACAGTTTGAACTAGTTCGTCTAATAAATCTGAAATAGCAGTAAATAGGGTGAAATGAAACGTATCTTCAATAGTTGTCTTATAATAGAGTTTATTATAACTGATTAGATGTTCCTTCTTCATGAATTCATCAATTTTTTCTTTTGACTGTATAATGTCATCAACAGTTATTGTTTTTCTGCGCAAGCTTTCATTTGCAATACTGCGAATAAATTTAAAGTAAGGGTCATTTTTATCGTATAGATAAAGCGAAACACCAATAGCAGCTTGTCTGAATTGATCGATATTGTCAGATTGTTCTAAAGAATCATTTTTATGAGTTGACGGTTTAATACTATTTGCAATGTCAAAATATTGGGAGTCACTTTTTCGTTGTTTAATTAAGTTTTTATTAATTAATTTTATAAAGTAATTTGACTTATTTTGACTTAATATGTCTTTTTCCAGATGGGAGTCCTGCTTTTCTTTATATACAAAATATTTAGTTAAGAAATCACTTATTAAAATGTCATTATATGATTCTGCAGTTAAGTCTTGATGGTTCTTTATAATTTCATTTTTAAGTTTGTTGAATTCTGAAGATGAATTTAATTTATCTTTGTTTTTATTCATTTTAAATTGAATATCCCATTTTTTAAGATTTATCTCACCCATTATTTGTCTTTTTACATTTTCTGCAGTTTGTTTAGCAAATTCTGTTTTGTCTGAAATGGCGAGTAAGAATTCATCAAAGTATGATTCTATTGTTTTTAAATCTAAGAATAGGAGAACGGAAGAGCCTTCTTCAACGATTTCTTGTGATATATCATCAATATCGATTTTACTTTGACTATCTATAAAAAATGATAATTTATCATTTTTAAAAATTTCCGATTGATATATATTTGGGACATTGTCAGTAAATATACCGTTTGAATCTGATTTTACTGTATGTTGTTCAATAATTTGATCTGGTTGATTTACGAAGTAACTAATATAAACTGTTTCATTAGGTAATGATTGTCCTTTAATTAAGTTATATTCTTTAAATGTGATTCTTTCTGGTACAAATTCATTGCTGATTTTATGTATAAAATAGTTGAATTTCTGAAACCATAATTCTATTTTCCATTTGTTCTTTATCATACTAATCATCCATTTCTATAAAATATTAATATTTTTGGGTGAATTTTGAATGGTATAACTATTATAAGATGGTAAGTGCTGTTTTAATATGTTTAGCCTTTTTTTGCAGTTTTTCTAAATCAGACTCTATGTCTTTTATAGCTTCCTCAATATCATTAATCATTGGTTTATTAGCTTTAAAAAAAGCAATTCCATGCTCATCTTTCTCGGGATGGCTATTTAATCGGTATGGAGTTATGTTATGAGTATATTCATCTCTATACTTTACGGTACGAATAGGACTGTTTTTATTAAGTATATTTCCTAATTTTTTAAAAGTTTCATTGTCAGAAGCCTTTAATTTGCCTACTAATTCTCTTTTAAAACCTAATTCTAATTTAACTTCATAAGAATGGGTTAATTCTCTTATCAAGATATACATTAAATCGTGTATAGTATGTAAAAAATGAAGAGTTATGTTGTGATAATAAAATACCCAATAATAATTTTTCTCTAGGTTATTTGTATATGGTAAATTTTTATGTGCATACTTCAAACATACAAAAGAATTGCAAAAATATTCACAAGTATCATGTATTGAATTGATAGCGGAGGGGACATTCGAACCTATTTGCTCAAATCCACTTACTAAAGTATTAACCTTTGAAAAATCAAATATATTGATCTCAGTAAGTAATTTGTTATATTCAATGTCAAAACAGTTTTCGTCGATAACAAAAGGTTTCATAACATTAGATCCTTTCAAATTAGTGATTAACTTTTGTTAATCTTGTTTTTAGTGCATTTAGTTAAGATTTTACTTATATTTATTATACTATAAGATAAATTTATCTTTAACTTAATTTACTTTATTTAAAAAAAGAGAGTAGAATTGAGATGACAATATATGTCATCTTTACTCAGAACATGATAAATGGGGCTTTTCAAACAAAGAAATTACGTTCTATACACATACAAAACAAATGAAAATAAAAGGGGTTTCTAAAGAAAATCATCTTTTAGTTAGTATACCAAGTGAATTTAGTTATGCTACAAATTTCTATCTATTTGGCTATATTGTTAACCCACCAAAATTGCTTGTAAAGATACGAGGTGAGACTCTTTCAGGAAATGAGTTTACCGATGAAATTGAAATCCAACTCCAAAGATTTAAACTGAGCTATAACCCTTTCAAAGCGGAGATTACATTATTTGCTTAAAATAAAGAAATATTCATCAAAAAACCGCATCACCAAGCGATAAGCAGAATCATATTATAAATAAAACTAAAAATGAGGTTGTATATAACTCACTCTGAAATTGATTGAATATATAGTATCTTTAATAAAATGCAGCTATTGTGGCGTAGAATTTGAGAATCAAAAAATGATTAATATAGTTTGAAGAGACTGAGCATAAATACTAGAAAAATGGCCAGTAAATGAGTTTACTATAAACTCATTTACTGGCTTCTCTAATAATTATCAAGACAATTTGCGTTTCTAGGCATACTTTGAAATGCGCTATTTTCTTTAAGAATATTAATATATGACTTGTGTTGGTAATGATAACCTTGGTTAGAGTGTATTGTCATGTGATAGTTAAGATTAGATCTTTTAATTAAAACATTGTTTTAAATATCGATGACAAGGTCTAATGTAGGACGTGTAGATATAAGGTTCGGAATTATATAAATCCATAAAAGGAGATAAATCGAAAACCTTTATACCCTGGGTGGGTATATGTTATAGTATAAGTAGCTTTACTATAACATTTTCATTAGGAGGGGTTAATTTGAATAATAATGGTGAAGAGCATAATCATCAAAATCACATGAATCATTCCAATCAAATGCATCATGATAACCATGCCTCACATGATCATCATAGTGGCCATGCACATCATCATGGAAATTTTAAAGTTAAGTTTTTTGTTTCATTAATTTTTGCAATACCTATCATTCTTTTATCGCCACTGATGGGTGTTAACTTACCTTTTCAATTCACATTTCCAGGTTCTGAATGGGTAGTGTTAATATTAAGTACAATTTTATTCTTTTATGGTGGTAAACCGTTCTTGTCTGGTGGTAAAGATGAAATTGCTACAAAAAAACCAGGCATGATGACCTTAGTTGCCCTAGGTATTTCAGTAGCTTATATTTATAGCTTGTATGCTTTTTATATGAATAACTTTAGTAGTGCAACTGGTCATACAATGGACTTTTTTTGGGAATTAGCAACCTTAATTTTAATTATGCTATTAGGACATTGGATAGAAATGAATGCTGTCGGAAATGCTGGAGATGCTTTAAAGAAAATGGCAGAACTGTTACCTAATAGTGCTATTAAAGTTATGGATAATGGCCAACGCGAAGAAGTTAAAATATCAGACATCATGACTGATGATATCGTCGAAGTAAAAGCCGGAGAAAGCATTCCAACAGATGGTATTATCGTTCAAGGACAAACATCTATAGATGAATCCCTAGTCACTGGAGAATCTAAAAAAGTACAAAAAAATCAAAATGACAACGTCATCGGGGGTTCTATTAATGGGTCTGGAACAATACAAGTCAAGGTTACAGCTGTTGGAGAAGATGGATATCTTTCTCAAGTTATGGGACTTGTTAATCAAGCACAAAATGATAAATCTAGTGCTGAATTGTTATCTGATAAAGTAGCGGGTTATTTATTCTACTTTGCTGTAATTGTTGGCGTGATTTCTTTTATTGTCTGGATGCTCATTCAAAATGATGTTGATTTTGCACTCGAACGTCTTGTAACTGTGTTAGTCATTGCTTGTCCACATGCTTTAGGATTGGCAATACCTTTAGTCACTGCACGTTCTACTTCAATTGGTGCACATAATGGTTTAATTATTAAAAATAGAGAGTCTGTAGAAATAGCTCAACATATCGATTATGTAATGATGGATAAAACTGGTACTTTAACTGAGGGTAACTTTTCTGTGAATCATTATGAGAGCTTTAAAAATGATTTGAGTAATGATACCATATTAAGCCTTTTCGCCTCATTAGAAAGTCAATCTAATCACCCATTAGCTATAAGTATTGTTGATTTTGCGAAAAGTAAAAATATTTCATTTACTAATCCACAAGACGTGAATAATATTCCGGGTGTCGGATTAGAAGGTCTAGTTGATAATAAAACATATAAAATAACAAATGTCTCTTATCTTGATAAACATAAACTTAATTATGACGATGACTTGTTTACTAAATTAGCTCAACAAGGTAATTCAATCAGTTATTTAATCGAGGATCAACAAGTCATTGGCATGATTGCTCAAGGAGATCAAATTAAAGAAAGCTCAAAACAAATGGTAGCTGATTTACTATCAAGAAATATTACACCAGTCATGCTTACAGGTGACAATAATGAAGTGGCACACGCTGTCGCAAAAGAATTAGGTATTAGTGATGTCCACGCACAACTCATGCCAGAAGATAAGGAAAGCATTATAAAAGATTATCAAAGTGACGGTAATAAAGTCATGATGGTCGGAGACGGTATCAACGATGCGCCGAGTCTTATAAGAGCCGATATTGGTATAGCAATTGGTGCAGGCACAGATGTTGCAGTGGATTCAGGTGATATCATACTTGTTAAAAGTAATCCATCAGATATTATTCATTTCTTGACCCTTTCAAATAATACTATGAGAAAAATGGTGCAAAACTTATGGTGGGGTGCAGGTTATAATATTGTTGCTGTACCTTTAGCAGCTGGCGCATTAGCTTTTATCGGGTTAATATTATCACCAGCTGTAGGAGCAATATTAATGTCTTTAAGTACAGTTATAGTAGCGATTAATGCTTTTACATTAAAATTAAAATAAAAGAGGTAAACCTTATGTATAATAAAGTTTTTGCAATTTTAATTATAATTTTTTCCATAATAATTATTGCGTCTAATGATACTTTCGCAGAAAGTAAGAATGACATGATGAACATGAAAGAAGATAAGAAAAGTACAATGGACATGACAAATATGAAACATCATGACGAAAGAAAGAAATTAAATTCTTCACAAGGAAAAAATGAAATAATATTTCCTGAAGTTGCAGAGTCAAAAAAAGATAACAATGGTTATAAAAATTATACATTAAAAGCTCAGAAAGGAAAGACAGAGTTTTACAAAAATAATTTTTCTAATACTCTAGGCTACAATGGAAATTTACTTGGACCAACTTTAAAATTAAAAAAAGGAGATAAAGTTAAAATTAAGTTAATAAATAACTTAGATGAAAATACAACATTTCATTGGCATGGATTAGAAGTAAATGGAAAAGTGGATGGAGGGCCTTCTCAGGTTATAAAACCAGGAAAAGAAAAAACTATAAAATTTGAGGTTAATCAAGATTCTGCTACGTTATGGTATCACCCCCACCCCTCTCCAAATACAGCTAAACAAGTTTATAATGGCTTATCAGGATTATTATATATAGAAGATAGTAAAAAGAATAATTATCCTAGTAATTATGGAAAAAATGATTTGCCTATAATAATCCAAGATAAAACATTTGTATCTAAAAAATTAAATTATTCAAAAACGAAAGACGAAGATGGCACTCAAGGTGATACTGTTCTTGTGAACGGAATAGTAAACCCCAAACTGACAGCAAAAGAAGAGAAAATACGTTTGAGACTTTTAAATGGTTCTAATGCTCGAGATTTAAATCTTAAGCTAAGTAATAATCAAAGTTTTGAGTATATTGCTTCAGATGGCGGTCAATTAAAAAACGCTAAAAAATTAAAAGAAATTAATTTAGCTCCTTCAGAAAGAAAAGAAATAGTAATAGATTTATCTAAAATGAAAGGCGAGAAAATCAGTCTGGTTGATAATGATAAAACTGTAATTTTACCGATTAGTAACAAAGAGAAAAGTTCTAACAAAGGTAATACACCAAAAGTAAGTAAAAAAATAAAATTAGAAGGTATGAATGATCATGTTACCATTAATGGTAATAAATTCGATCCTAACAGAATAGATTTTACACAAAAGTTAAACCAGAAAGAAGTATGGGAAATTGAAAATGTCAAAGATAAAATGGGTGGTATGAAACATCCTTTCCACATCCATGGAACGCAATTTAAAGTTTTATCTGTGGATGGTGAGAAACCTCCAAAAGATATGAGGGGTAAAAAGGATGTTATATCTTTGGAACCTGGACAAAAAGCTAAAATAGAGGTTGTATTTAAAAATACTGGAACATACATGTTTCACTGTCATATACTTGAGCATGAAGATAATGGAATGATGGGTCAAATAAAAGTAACAAACTAATCAATAGGGAGATTTTAATATGGTGAAAAAAGATAAAGACACTAATGACCAAAAAAGTGAGAGCCATATGAAGCATAATGATGAAAGTAAAGTTCCTGAAGATATGACATCGACTAATGAGGGTGAATTTAAAGTAGGAGATAAAGTAACGATTACAGCAGGGCATATGCCAGGTATGAAAGGTGCAGAAGCTACTGTAAAAGGTGCGTATAAAACATATGCCTATGTTGTAAGTTATAAACCCACAAATGGAAATGAAAAAGTAAACAATCATAAATGGGTCGTAAACGAAGAAATCAAAGATGCACCTAAAGATGGATTTAGTAAGGGCGATACTGTTAAATTAGAAGCAAATCATATGTCTGGTATGAAAGGTGCTACAGCCATTATAGATAACGTGAAAAAGACTACTGTTTACGTAGTTGATTACAAATCCAAAGATAATGGTAAAATCATTAAAAATCATAAATGGATGACAGGAAATGAGCTGAAAGCACGATAAAAATCTAGTTCTAGATTGAGAAATAAATAGATATAAAAATATCCTCCTTAATCAATAATTTAAATAACTTATTATTGTTAAGGAGGATATTTTTTAGTGTGTAAATTAAAAAGAATTTTAGAAGAATAACATTTATCAAAAAACTGTTCATTACCTTATTAATTGAAATTATATAATTAAAAACCGCATCATTAACCGATACGCAGAAGCATATCATAAATGATGCGGTTTTTTCAGCCGCTTCATAAAGGGATTTTGAATGTATCAGAACATATGAGGTTTATGTGAATTGCTGTTATGTTTTTAAGAAGCTTATCATAAGTAATGAGGTTCATGATTTTTGACATAGTTAGCCTCCGCAGTCTTTCATTTCAAGTAAATAATAGCGAAATATTCTTTATACTGAATACTTATAGTGAAGCAAAGTTCTAGCTTTGAGAAAATTCTTTCTGCAACTAAATATAGTAAATTACGGTAAAATATAAATAAGTACATATTGAAGAAAATGAGACATAATATATTTTATAATAGGAGGGAATTTCAAATGATAGACAACTTTATGCAGGTCCTTAAATTAATTAAAGAGAAACGTACCAATAATGTAGTTAAAAAATCTGATTGGGATAAAGGTGATCTATATAAAACTTTAGTCCATGATAAGTTACCCAAGCAGTTAAAAGTGCATATAAAAGAAGATAAATATTCAGTTGTAGGGAAGGTTGCTACTGGGAACTATAGTAAAGTTCCTTGGATTTCAATATATGATGAGAATATAACAAAAGAAACAAAGGATGGATATTATTTGGTATATCTTTTTCATCCGGAAGGAGAAGGCATATACTTATCTTTGAATCAAGGATGGTCAAAGATAAGTGATATGTTTCCGCGGGATAAAAATGCTGCAAAACAAAGAGCATTAACTTTATCTTCCGAACTCAATAAATATATTACATCAAATGAATTTAATACTGGAAGATTTTATTACGCAGAAAATAAAGATTCATCTTATGATTTAAAAAATGATTATCCATCAGGATATTCTCATGGATCAATAAGATTCAAATATTATGATTTGAATGAAGGATTCACAGAAGAAGATATGCTAGAGGATTTAAAGAAATTTTTAGAACTATTTAATGAATTAGCTTCAAAAGTTACAAAAACATCCTATGATAGCTTGGTCAATAGCATAGACGAAATACAGGAAGACAGCGAAATTGAAGAAATTAGAACAGCACAAAAAGATAAGACACTCAAGGAAGTGGAAGCACCTAAAGGAATAATTCCAAAATATAAAAAAGGTGTATCAAAGACTACTAAAAATGATTCAGAAATTGAAAAATCAAATAAAGAGAATAAATTAACCGGTAAAGTTGGAGAAAAATTAGCGCTAAATTACTTTAATGAGCTAATTGATAATAAAATAGACGAAGATAAGAAAGAACAGTTTAGGAATATTTTAAATGATAATCCAGGCTCTCAACACGGTCATGGCTATGATTTAGTAGCTTTTGATCCAACAAATACAGATAAAGCTGTAGAAAAATTTATTGAAATTAAAACATCTACATCTTCTAGTATTGAGGAACCATTTTTTATGTCGCTAAATGAAATGTTTGCTATGAAAGAATATAAGCAGAAATATTTAATATTAAGAATATTTAATGTTTCCGGTAAAGAACCACAATTTTATTTTATAGATCCATATGCAAATTATTCTGAATTTAAAGATGTAGATGATCTCATTGACAAAGTATTTAATGTAGAAGCTATTCAGTATAAAGTTTTTGGCGAAAAATGATTACTTGAACAAGAGCTAAAATAAAATTGTGATCTAATAAAAATAGAAGGTTCTGTTGCAAAGTAAAAAAATATAGCTAACCACTAATTTATCATGTCAGTGT
>OGTC01000203.1_pt1 | contig 32881 bp, 26 predicted proteins | sample 1574531 | NCBI WGS metagenome assembly OGTC01 (sample SAMN03295859, study PRJEB24534) | human gut metagenome | isolation source: fecal sample 2 from infant 9 | host: Homo sapiens | place: USA: Pittsburgh, PA | collected 2014-07 | reverse complement strand
TTAAATCAGACTTGGCTCGTACAGACCTTGCCAAGGAAAAAACAGGGGTTTGGACGGGTGCTTATGCAGTCAACCCTGTCAATGGCAAAGAAATCCCAATCTGGATTGCCGACTATGTCCTTGCTAGCTACGGAACAGGTGCTGTTATGGCCGTACCTGCTCACGACCAACGTGACTGGGAATTTGCTAAACAGTTTGGCCTTCCAATCGTAGAAGTGTTGGAAGGTGGAAATGTAGCAGAAGCTGCTTACACAGAAGATGGCCTTCACGTCAACTCAGACTTCTTGAACGGTCTCAACAAAGAAGAAGCCATTGCCAAGATTGTAGCTTGGTTGGAAGAAAAAGGCTGTGGTCAAGAGAAAGTTACCTACCGTCTCCGTGACTGGCTCTTTAGCCGTCAACGTTACTGGGGGGAACCAATCCCAATCATTCATTGGGAAGACGGAACTTCAACAGCTGTTCCTGAAAATGAATTGCCACTTGTCTTGCCAGTCACCAAGGACATCCGCCCTTCAGGTACTGGTGAAAGCCCGCTAGCTAACTTGACAGACTGGCTGGAAGTGATTCGTGAAGATGGGGTCAAAGGTCGTCGTGAGACCAATACCATGCCACAGTGGGCAGGTTCAAGCTGGTACTACCTCCGCTATATCGATCCACATAACACAGAAAAATTGGCTGATGAGGATCTCCTCAAACAATGGTTGCCAGTCGATATCTATGTGGGTGGTGCAGAACACGCCGTTCTCCACTTGCTTTACGCTCGTTTCTGGCATAAATTCCTCTATGACCTTGGTGTTGTACCAACTAAAGAGCCGTTCCAAAAACTCTTTAACCAAGGAATGATCTTGGGAACTAGCTACCGTGACCATCGCGGTGCTCTTGTAGCGACTGACAAGGTTGAAAAACGTGACGGTTCCTTCTTCCATATGGAAACAGGAGAAGAATTGGAGCAAGCACCGGCTAAGATGTCTAAATCCCTCAAGAACGTGGTTAACCCAGATGATGTGGTGGAACAATACGGTGCCGATACCCTTCGTGTCTATGAAATGTTTATGGGACCACTCGATGCTTCTATCGCTTGGTCAGAAGAAGGTCTGGAAGGAAGCCGTAAATTCCTCGACCGTGTGTATCGTTTAATAACAAGTAAAGAAATCGTTGCGGAAAACAATGGCGCTCTTGACAAGATCTACAATGAAACAGTCAAATCTGTCACAGAGCAAATCGAGTCGATGAAATTCAACACAGCCATTGCCCAACTTATGGTCTTTGTCAATGCTGCTAACAAGGAAGCCAAACTCTATGTAGACTACGCCAAAGGCTTTATTCAGTTGATCGCTCCATTTGCCCCTCACTTGGCAGAAGAACTCTGGCAAACAGTCGCAGCAACAGGTGAGTCTATCTCTTACGTTGCTTGGCCAACATGGGACGAAAGCAAATTGGTTGAAGATGAAATCGAAATCGTCGTTCAAATCAAAGGAAAAGTCCGTGCTAAACTCATGGTCGCTAAAGACCTTTCACGCGAAGAATTGCAAGAAGTTGCTCTCTCTGACGAAAAAGTCAAAGCAGAGATCGATGGCAAGGAAATTGTTAAGGTGATTGCGGTACCGAACAAACTTGTCAACATTGTTGTGAAATAACCGATTTATTTGTTCGTACTCAACCTCAAACAAGTTTCCCAAACTGTTTGAGCCTAATAAACTTGTTAACATCGTTGTTAAATAAGAAATGAATCCTTCAGAGTAGAATCTGGAGGATTTTTGTATTGCTATATGCTATAATAGTTCCAACTAAGATAAAAACACAGTTCTGGTTGGTAGTCCAGACGTAGGCAAGCCTATCAGTAACCTTCCTCCTTGGTTGTCCAGTCTTAGGGATAGATTAAAGGAGGTGCTGTCGTGGAAATAATTTCAATTGGATTGACAGTTTATTTTGAAGATGGATTTTGGCATGGTTTGTTCGAACAAGTGTATCGAGACACTTATCAAGTTTGTCGCGTGACATTTGGTCAGGAGCCAAAAGATGATGAAATTCTAGAGATCTTACAGACTCAGTTTACTCAATTATCTTTTAGTCCAGAAGCTATAGTTAAGCAACATGTAAAAATCAAGAATCCTAAACGATTACAGCGAATGGTAAGGAAACAAGTAAATCAGAAAGTTTCTTCCAAGTCGAAAGAACTATTGCAGTTGCAGTATGAGGAAAGGAAAAAGATTTCAAAACATCAATCTAGTGTCCAAAAGCAATTGCTCAAACAAGAGAAATTTGAACGCAAACAGCAAAAACGAAGAGAGAAGCATAAGGGGCATTAACTCACTCGCTTCCATATTTGATCAATCCTCCACAATCTGGAGGATTTTTTGAATATTATGTGTGAGATGTGGTATACTATTCACATCTTGAAACTTATAAGAGTGAGACAAGGAGAAAACAATGCCAGTAAATGAATACGGTCAGATGATTGGGGAACCTGTAGATGATACACCTGGAGTTTTGCCTTCACTTGTACGGATAGAAGGGCGATATACGATTATAGAAGCTCTATCGGTGGAAAAGCATGCGGAGGATTTATTAGCTGTCTATGGCCCAGATAGCCCTCGTGAGATGTGGACCTACCTTTTTCAACCACCTGTGGCTAATCTAGAAGAGTTAATGGTAGCTTTAAAGCAGATGATTGAGCGAAAGGATCGCTTTTACTACGCGATTATCGATAAAGCGACTGGAAAGGTACTGGGTACTTTTTCGCTCATGCGTATTGACCCAGCCAATCGCGTCATTGAAGTTGGAGCGGTGACATTTTCTCCGGCCCTCAAGCACACAAGAATGGGGACAGAAGCCCACTATTTGCTAGCTCGTTATGTCTTTGAAGAGCTTAACTATCGCCGTTATGAGTGGAAGTGCGATGCTCTCAATCTTCCATCTAGAAAAGCAGCAGAGCGTTTGGGCTTTATCTACGAGGGAACCTTCCGTCAAGCTGTCATCTATAAAGGTCGCACTAGAGATACGGATTGGATGTCTATGATCGATAAGGACTGGCCAAAGGTCAAAGCACGTTTTGAAGCGTGGTTAAAATCTGAGAATTTTGATGAAGAAGGCCATCAATTGAAATCTCTTAGAGAATGTTAGAAAGGTTTGCTATGATTAATATTACAAAAGAAACATCTGTTTCAATTGATGACGTTTTGCCCCTCTACCAGGCAGTTGGTTGGACAAACTATACCAATCAGCCACAGATGTTGGAGCAATCCTTGGCTCATTCGCTAGCGACTTATCTTGCCCGTGATGGTGAGGAAATCGTTGGTGTCGTTCGCTTGATTGGAGATGGCTTTTCATCGGTTTTTGTCCAGGATTTGATTGTTTTGCCTAGCTATCAGCGCCAAGGAATTGGTAGCGCCTTGATGAAAAAGGCTTTAGGGGAGTTCAAAGATGCCTACCAAGTCCAACTAGCGACAGATGAGTCTGAAAAGACTCTTGGATTTTACCGTTCTCTGGGGTTTGAAACCTTATCTACTTATGATTGTACAGGGATGATTTGGGTGGATCGAAAAAAATAAAAAAATTCTTTTATCTTAAGTTAACTTTAAGTATTCTTCTGTATCATGTAATCATTAAATAAAGACCTCCTAATACTCTTCGAAAATCTCACCAACCTTCGTTAGAGTCGACTTACCTAACTTTAGTTATGCTTGCGTCGCTCTGCCTAGTCTGATTTCGATTTTCATTGAGTAACCTTTATTTAATAAAAGTCCTAAACTTTTCTTTTTCATAATAATCTCCCTAAAGAAGCCACCAAATTCGGTGGCTTTTTTGTTTGTAGGCTGGATTTTTGCTATAATAGGAACATGAGTAGAATTTTAGATAATGACATCATGGGTGATGAGGAGTTGGTAGAACGTACTCTCCGTCCCCAATATTTACGTGAATATATCGGTCAGGACAAGGTCAAAGATCAGCTTCAAATCTTTATCGAAGCAGCAAAAATGCGTGATGAAGCGCTGGACCATGTTCTTTTGTTTGGCCCTCCAGGTCTTGGGAAAACAACCATGGCTTTTGTCATTGCCAATGAATTGGGAGTCAATCTCAAGCAAACGTCTGGTCCCGTTATCGAAAAAGCTGGTGATCTGGTAGCGATTTTGAATGACTTGGAGCCAGGAGATGTGCTTTTTATCGATGAGATTCATCGCTTGCCCATGTCGGTGGAAGAGGTACTTTACAGTGCCATGGAAGACTTCTACATTGACATCATGATTGGTGCGGGAGAAGCTAGTCGTAGCGTCCATCTAGACTTACCACCTTTTACCTTGATTGGTGCGACAACGCGAGCAGGGATGCTTTCAAATCCTCTGCGTGCACGTTTTGGGATTACAGGTCACATGGAATATTATGACCAGAAAGATTTGACTGAAATTGTCGAGCGGACAGCAGATATCTTTGAGATGGAAATTACTCATGAAGCTGCATCTGAGTTAGCTTTACGCAGTCGTGGAACTCCTCGTATTGCTAATCGTCTTCTCAAGCGCGTGCGTGATTTTGCGCAGATTATGGGGGATGGCTTGATTGATGATGTGATTACAGATAAGGCTTTGACCATGCTAGATGTGGACCGTGAAGGTTTGGACTACATTGACCAAAAAATTCTCCGCACCATGATTGAGGTCTACGGTGGTGGTCCTGTTGGTTTAGGCACTCTTTCAGTGAATATCGCTGAAGAGCGTGAGACGGTAGAAGATATGTATGAACCTTACCTGATCCAGAAAGGCTTTATCATACGAACTCGTTCAGGACGGGTCGCGACCGCTAAGGCTTATGAGCATTTGGGGTATGAATACATTGAAAAGTAAAGCTGAAATCTTAGACTCCTTCAGAGAAAATCCTGACATGATGGCTATTCTGACTATCATCCGTGACTTGGAGTTGAAAGATTCCTGGTTGGCGGCTGGTTCGGTCCGAAATTTTATCTGGAATCTTTTGTCCGATAAGCCAGCCTTTGACCGTGATACGGATGTGGATGTAATTTTCTTTGACCCAGATGTCAGTTATGAAGAAACGTTAGCCATAGAGAGACAGTTGAAAAAGGACTTCCCTCAGTATCAGTGGGAGCTGAAAAATCAAGTCTATATGCACCAACACAGTCCCCATACACCTCCGTATAGAAATTCCTGCGATGCCATGAGTAAGTATCCTGAACGTTGTACGGCAGTAGGACTTCGCTTGCAAGCTGACGCAACTTTAGAGCTCTTTGCTCCTTATGGTTTAGAGGATATTTTGAACTTTCAGGTTTCTCCAACTCCCCATTTTTTAGAAAATCAAGACCGAATGAAGCTTTATCAACAGCGTTTATCTAAGAAAAACTGGCGAGAAAAATGGAAAAATCTCACAGTTAAAAATACTTAAGGAAACTTTAAGATAGGAGCTGTATACTTATCTCATAAGTTAAGAAGAACTTAACTTATACTCCTAAAACTTTTTCATAATAATCTCCCTATAAAAAAATTAAGTCGCCCAATCAGGCGGCTTTTTTTTGTTCTTAGTTCAAGAAATTTCATGATATAATAGCCCTATGAGATTAGATAAATTTTTAGTAGCCTGTGCTGTTGGGAGTCGGACTGAGGTTAAAAACTTTCTCAAGGCTGGGCGCGTGATGGTCAATGGCAAGAAAGAAAAGTCTGCCAAGCTACAAATCAATGAAGATACGGACGAAATTTGTTTTGACGGGGAAAAATTAGAGTACGAAGAGTTTGTCTACTACATGATGAACAAGCCCCAGGGGGTTATCTCAGCGACTGAAGATCCTAAACACAAGACTGTTTTGGATTTAATGGATGACTATGCATGTGCTAAGGAAGTTTTCCCAGTAGGGCGTTTGGATATCGATACGCATGGACTCTTGCTCTTGACCAATGATGGCAAACTGGCTCATGCTCTTCTTTCACCAAAACGTCATGTGGATAAGACCTATATGGCTCAAGTCAAGGGTATCATGACGGATGAAGACATTGAGACATTTGCCAAAGGTATCCCACTCAAGGACTTTACTTGTCAGCCTGCCAAGCTGGAGCTTGTGTCGATTGATACGGAAGAAAATAAAAGTCTAGTCCGCGTGACCATTGCAGAAGGGAAATTCCACCAGGTCAAACGGATGGTGGCCTACTGTGGCAAGGAAGAGGTGGACTTGCAGCGTGTGACCATGGGAACTTTGACCTTGGATGAGGAATTGAAACGTGGAGAATGGCGTCGTTTAAGCAAGGAAGAACTAGAAGGCTTGCTTGAGAGTGCCAGCTAGTGATAGTAGCACCATGAAATATTAGGAAAATGCGAGGAAAATATCCTTGCCTTTTTCAGTTTTTGGTTGCTTCCTTTGTGAAAAGAGTTATAATAGACTATAGAATATAAGGAGGGAATTATGAACGCAATTCAAAATTCATTTACGGATAAATTATTTGCTGATTACGAAGCAAATGTGAAGTATCAAGCTGTTGAAAATGCTGCTAGCCATAACGGTCTTTTTGCAGCACTTGAACGTCGTCAAAGCCATGTGGATAACACTCCTGTTTTCTCACTTGATTTGACTAAGGACAAAGTAACCAACCAGAAAGCTTCTGGTCGTTGCTGGATGTTTGCGGCTCTCAACACTTTCCGCCACAAACTCATCTCTCAATATAAATTGGAAAATTTTGAGTTATCTCAAGCCTATACTTTTTTCTGGGACAAGTATGAAAAATCAAACTGGTTCTTAGAACAAGTCATTGCAACTGCAGATCAAGATTTGACTAGTCGTAAGGTTAGCTTCCTTCTCCAAACACCTCAACAAGATGGTGGACAATGGGATATGGTAGTAGCTCTTTTTGAAAAATATGGTGTCGTACCTAAATCAGTGTATCCTGAATCTATCTCATCAAGCAGTAGTCGTGAGCTCAATGCAATCCTTAACAAATTGCTTCGTCAAGATGCACAAATCTTGCGTGACTTACTTGCTTCTGGTGCAGATCAAGCAGCAGTGCAAGCCAAGAAAGAAGAACTCTTGCAAGAAATCTTTAACTTCCTTGCAATGTCACTAGGACTTCCACCTCGTAAGTTTGATTTTGCTTATCGCGATAAGGATAACAACTACCAAAGCGAAAAAGGTATTACTCCACAAGAATTCTTCAAGAAGTATGTTAATCTACCAATTGGAGACTACGTTTCTGTTATCAATGCTCCAACTGCTGATAAACCTTATGGTAAATCTTACACAGTTGAGATGCTCGGAAATGTGGTTGGTAGTCGTGCTGTACGCTATATCAACGTACCAATGGAACGTTTGAAAGAATTGGCCATCGCACAAATGCAGACAGGTGAAACTGTTTGGTTTGGTTCAGATGTTGGCCAACTCAGCAACCGTAAGGCTGGTATCCTTGCAACAGACGTTTATGATTTTGCATCAAGTATGGATATTCATTTGACTCAAGATAAGGCAGGACGTTTGGACTACAGCGAAAGCTTGATGACCCATGCTATGGTCTTGACTGGTGTCGACTTAGATGAAAATGGTAAATCCACTAAGTGGAAAGTTGAAAACTCATGGGGAGATAAGGTCGGTACAGATGGTTACTTTGTTGCTTCAGATGCATGGATGGACGAATACACTTACCAAATCGTTGTCCGCAAAGAATTGCTCACAGCAGAAGAACAAGCTGCCTATGAAGCAGAACCAACTGTATTAGCACCTTGGGATCCAATGGGAGCTTTAGCAGAATAATAGAAATAAAAAAGAATCAGGTGATAAACCTGATTCTTTTTTTGTTTGTAAATTCTCGCCAAGATTACATGATACCGAAGAAACGAGCTGCGATACCAACTACAAAGAGGGCAAGGATGATTGAGATTGGAGATACTTTTTTCTTAAGCAACCACATGCAAAGGAAAGTAAGGAGAAGTCCCATCAATCCAGGAATCAAGGAATTCAATTGTCCTTGAAGTGTTTGAGGTTGAACGCTATCTAAGCTCAAACCGCTAAGTGCTTGGCCGAGAATTCCCTTCAATTCTCCACCTGTAACAGGGCCTTCTGGGAAGTTGATGTAAGCACCTTCTGCCAATTGTTTACCTGGAAGATTGACAGTGAAGTTGATAGAAACCCAACGTTGTACAAGGACAGCCAGGATGAACATACCAAGGATAGAAGCACCTTTAGTGATGTCTTTCAAGATACCACCAGACATGTCTTTAGTGATTTCAGATCCAGCCTTGTAACCAAACTCTTGTGTATACCAAAGGAAAGACATACGGATGGCATTCCAACCAAAGAAGAAGAGAAGTGGTCCAACGATATTACCAGTTGCTGCAAGTGATGCACCAAGGGCACCAAGGATAGGACGTACTGTAAACCAGAAGACTGGATCACCAATACCAGCAAGAGGTCCCATCATACCGATTTTAACACCTTGGATGGCAGCGTCATCGATTTCAGTACCGTTTGCACGTTCTTCTTCAAGTGCAAGAGTAACCCCCATGATTGGAGCAGCTACATATGGGTGAGTGTTGAAGAACTCAAGGTGACGCTCAAGAGCAGCAGCTTGGTCTTCTTTTTTAGTGTAAAGTTTCTTGATAGCTGGGATCAAAGAGTAAGCCCAACCTAAGTTTTGCATACGTTCGTAGTTCCAAGAACCTTGAAGGAATTGTGAACGCCACCAAACTTTTTGGCGATCTGATTTTGATAATTGAATTTTTTCAGCCATGATTGTTCCCCTTTCTAGTAGTCTTCTAGGATATCACCGATTGGATCGTTAGAAGTTGTAGCTCCTCCGCCACCGTTTCCACCTTGTTTAGAAAGGTTGAGGTAGATGAAGGCAAGGGCAACACCGATGACACCAAGGGCAATCAAAGTCAATTGAGAAATCGCTGCAAGAGCAAAACCGATAGCGAAGAATGGCCAAACTTCACGAGTAGCCATCATGTTGATAACCAAAGCGTAACCAACGGCAACGACCATAGCACCACCGACAGCCATACCACCGTTCAACCAGTCTGGCATCAAACCAAGAGCGTCTTGAACAGCAGAAGCTGGAATCGCAATAAGGAAGGCTGCAGGAATCGCGATACGAAGACCTTGAAGAACAAGGGCAAAGTAGTGAGCACGTTCAACAGCTGCAATGTTTCCTTCTTTAGCAGCAGCGTCAGCAGTGTGAACCAAGGCAACTGAGATTGTACGAACAATCATAGTCAAGAAAAGCCCAGCTACGGCAAGAGGGATAGCTGTTGCTGTAGCAACGGCGATACCTTCAGTAGTAAAGTTACCACCTTTAATCATGATGATTGCAGCGGCAACAGAGGCAAGAGCAGCGTCAGGTGCTACGGCAGCTCCGATGTTAGCCCAACCAAGGGCAATCATTTGAAGTGATCCACCAAGCATAACTCCTGCTTCGAGGTTACCGGTTGCAAGACCGATGAGGGTACATGCGACGATTGGTTGATGGAATTGGAATTGGTCGAGGATACCTTCAAGACCTGCAAGGAAGGCAACAACTACAACCAAGATAGCAGAAATGAATGAAATATCTGACATGGTTTTATTCCTTTTCTATTTAATGAATTTATAGATGTTGAGTTAGATTATTGAACGTTTGCTTTTTCAATCAAGTCAAACAAATCTTTTTTCGTGTCATTTGGTACTTTACGTACGTCAAATTCAACACCGAGGTCACGCATTTTTTCAAATGTAGCAACGTCGTCCTTGTCCATTGACAATACGTTGTTGATCATTGTTTTACCAGTTGAGTGAGCCATTGAACCAACGTTCAGAGTCTTGATTGGCACACCGCCTTCGATAGCACGAAGAGCATCTTGAGGTGTTTCAAACAAGATAAGGGCGTGAGTGTTTCCAAAACGAGGATCTTTTGCAACCTCAATCAATTTTTTGATTGGAACAACGTTGGCCTTCACTCCGTTAGGAGCCGCTTGTTTGATTAATTCTTTACGCAATTCGTCGTTTGCAACATTGTCTGAAGCAACGATGATACGGTCCGCTTTTGAGTCTGGAGTCCAAGCAGTTGCGACTTGTCCGTGAAGAAGACGTGTGTCAAGACGAGCAAGGTTGATTTTCAATTTACCGTCTCCGATAACAGTTCCTTCTGGAATAGCAGCTTGGGCAACTGGAGCAGCTGCAGCACCTGCAACTTCCTCAACTGGGTTTAACTCTTCTGGAAGAGCTTTGATGCCATCTTTGGCTTCTTTAATGATATTCGCAGCGACTTTATCCACACCAGCATTAGCGTCCATGAGACGTTCTGTATAGGTTTGGATTAACATCGGCAAGTTAAGTCCTGTGATGATGGCAAATTTACGTTCAGGATTTTCTCCCATTACGCGACTAGCTTGGTTAAATGGAGATCCACTCCAAAGGTCCGCCAAGACTAGAACCTCATCTTCTGCGTCAAATGCCGCCACAGCATTGTTAAACTTAGCGTATAGATCATCTGGACCTTCATTTGGCATAAAGGTTACAACTTGAACCTTTTCTTGTTCACCAAAGATCATAGATCCTGACTGATGAATCCCCGCAGCAAATTCGCCATGGCTCGCAATAATGATTCCGATACTCATTATTGTCTTTCCTCCTTATAAAATGTTTGACTTGTAGTTTAAGAAAACTTTAAGACTCTTTAAGTATAAACCGTTTTCAATAAAAAATCAACTACTTATGATAAATCCTAAAAATATAAGAGAGAAATCGATTGTTAAAGATAATGATATATCAACATTTTTAGTATTTCTTTATAAGTACGTGTGCAAAATTTAGTATAAAATCCAAATCTATCGACATTTTTAGAAAGTCATTTTTAGGTCTAGTTCTCATAGAGTTTTTGGTATAATAGAAAGTGATTTATTTTCGAGTATGCAAAAATAGAGCGAGAGGTATGTATGTCCCCTTCAATTCAGTTATTAAAAAATCGCTATTTAAAAAATATCAAAGAAAATCCGGACCTCTATATTGGCATTGAGTTGGAGTTCCCTATCGTACATACGAAAGGGGAAGCTACAGATATTGAAGTCAGTAAGGACTTGATGCGATTTTTAGTGGATGCTCTTAGTCTAGAAGTTGAAAAAGAGGATCAGGATGGCAATCCGATTCAGCTTGTAGAACCGAAGAGTCAAGATCGGATTTTGTTTGAGGTTTCTTATACAACTCTGGAGTTTGCCTTTGGAAAAGCAGGAAGAATTCAGGATGTTGAAGAACGTTTTGATGCCTATATGAAGGTGATTCAGAAAAAACTAGGAGAAAAGAACCATACTATCCAGGGTTGGGGGATTCATCCACATTGGGATATTAATGACAATCGACCTGTAGCTTACCCACGTTACCAGATGCTGATGGCTTATCTGAATATGAGTAGTCAGGTAAGGATAGGATCTTTACATGCATTTCCTGAATATGGTGCTTTTATCTGTGGGAGTCAAGTTCAGTTGGATGTATCGACTGCTGACTACCTACGTGTCATTAATGCTTTCACTCAGATTGAAGCAGCAAAAGCTTACTTATTTGCCAATTCTGAGTTTTCGGGAGCAGACTGGGATACTCGGATTTCACGAGATATCTTTTGGGAAGAATCCATGCATGGAATTTATCCAGAGAATGTCGGTGTCAATGCAAAACTCTTCAAAGATGAGGATGATTTCTTTGATTATCTAGACCGCTCTGCGATTTTTACAGCAGAACGAGATGGGGAAACCTACTATTTTTCTCCAATTCGGGCTAGAGATTACCTAGCTACTGATAAAATTCCTGCCTATACTCTAAATGGAAAAGAAACTCTTCTGGTTCCTCAAGAGAAGGATTTCCAGACGCACCGTAGTTACCAATATCAAGACTTAACAACTCGAGGGACGATTGAATTCCGTAGTGTTTGTACGCAACCCCTAGACCGCACTTTTGCTTCGGCAGCCTTTCATCTAGGTTTGTTGGTAAATCTAGACAAGCTTGAAGCTTATCTAGAGACAGCTCCTTTCTTTGAGAACTTTGGCTGTGACTACAAGTCTTTGAGACGCCAGTTTTCTAAGAAACAACTCACAGATGAGGAAAAAGCTGGTGTTGTCCAGTTCTCCAAAGACTTGCTGGCTATAGCAGAGCAAGGGCTTGAGATGAGAGGTCAGAGAGAAATGACTTATTTAAAGTCTTTAAAAGAAGAATTGACTCTATAATTTTCTTATAAAGGGAGAATTTTCTGAAAAATCATGTTATAATGGATGAGACTATAGATAAAGGATAGAGATTTATGACATTAGTTTATCAATCGACGCGTGATGCGAAAAATACCGTAACAGCCAGTCAAGCAATTTTGCAAGGTTTGGCAACAGATGGAGGTTTGTTTACTCCGGTTAGTTATCCAAAGGTAGATTTGGATTTTGACACATTAAAAGACGCTTCTTACCAAGAAGTGGCCAAGCTTGTCTTATCAGCCTTCTTGGATGATTTTACAGCAGAAGAGTTGGACTACTGTATCAACAATGCCTATGACAGCAAGTTTGATACACCAGTTATTGCTCCTCTAGTCAAACTTGATGGCCAATACAACTTGGAACTCTTCCATGGTTCAACCATTGCCTTTAAAGACATGGCCTTGTCTATCTTGCCATACTTTATGACAACAGCTGCTAAGAAACATGGCTTGGAAAACAAGATTGTCATCTTGACAGCAACATCTGGAGACACTGGAAAAGCTGCCATGGCAGGCTTTGCAGATGTACCAGGTACTGAAATTATCGTCTTTTATCCAAAAGACGGTGTCAGCAAGGTGCAAGAATTGCAAATGACCACTCAGACTGGTGATAATACTCATGTCATCGCCATCGATGGAAACTTTGATGATGCCCAAACCAACGTGAAGCATATGTTCAACGATGTGGCTCTTCGTGAGAAATTGGCAGCCAACAAGTTACAATTTTCATCAGCTAACTCTATGAATATCGGTCGTTTGGTACCACAGATTGTCTATTATGTGTATGCCTACGCTCAGTTAGTTAAAAATGGCGAAATTAAGGCCGGTGACAAGGTTAACTTCACCGTTCCGACAGGAAACTTTGGAAATATCTTAGCAGCTTTCTATGCCAAACAAATCGGTTTGCCAGTTGGTAAGTTGATCTGCGCTTCAAATGACAACAATGTTTTGACAGACTTCTTTAAAACTCGTGTCTACGACAAGAAGCGTGAGTTTAAGGTAACTACTAGCCCGTCTATGGATATCTTGGTCTCTTCAAACTTGGAGCGTTTGATTTTTCACCTTTTGGGAAATGATGCGGTTAAGACCGCTGAACTTATGAATGCCTTGAACACTCAAGGTCAGTATGAATTGACAGACTTTGATGCAGAGATCCTTGACCTCTTTGCAGCAGAGTATGCGACTGAAGCGGAAACAGCTGCAGAAATCAAGCGTGTTTACGAATCAGATTCTTATATTGAGGATCCTCATACAGCGGTTGCCTCAGCTGTTTATAAAAAATACCAAGCAGCGACAGGTGATGCGACTAAGACTGTGATTGCTTCAACAGCTAGTCCATACAAATTCCCAGTCGTTGCAGTAGAAGCTGTGACTGGAAAATCAGGTCTTAGTGACTTTGAGGCCTTGGCTCAATTACATGAAATCTCAGGAGTAGCAGTGCCACCAGCAGTTGATGGTCTCGAAACAGCTCCGGTTCGTCATAAGACAACTGTTGCAGCAGCAGATATGCAGGCTGCAGTAGAATCTTATCTAGGACTTTAAAACAGAGGAAGTAAACTCGGTTGGGCAACTAACTGAGTTTCTTTTCATCAGGAGGAAGGATTGTTTAAGAAAAATAAGGACATTCTCAACATTGCTCTGCCAGCCATGGGTGAAAATTTATTGCAGATGCTCATGGGGATGGTGGACAGCTATCTGGTGGCACATCTAGGTTTGATAGCCATTTCGGGTGTATCGGTAGCAGGCAATATTATCACCATTTACCAGGCAATTTTTATTGCCTTGGGAGCTGCGATTTCCAGCGCCATTTCAAAAAGTTTGGGACAGAAAGATCAGTCTAAACTAGCCTACCATGTGACAGAAGCGCTCAAGATTACTCTGCTGCTAAGTTTAGTTTTAGGAGCCTTGTCCATCTTTGCAGGACAAGAGATGATAGGTCTTTTGGGGACGGAAGAAGCGGTCGCTGAAAGTGGTGGACTTTACCTAGCTTTAGTTGGGGGGACAATTCTTCTCCTGGGATTGATGACTAGTCTGGGTGCCTTGATTCGCGCCACTCATAATCCTCGTCTCCCCCTCTATGTGAGTCTCTTGTCCAATGCCTTGAATATTGTCTTTTCAAGTATCGCTATTTTTATCCTTGATATGGGCATTGCTGGTGTAGCTTGGGGGACCATTCTATCTCGTTTGGTCGGGGTTGTGATTTTGTGGTCACAATTAAAACTTCCATATACGAGGCCAAAGTTTGGACTGGATAAAGACTTGCTGACCTTAGCTTTACCTGCAGCGGGAGAGCGTCTCATGATGAGGGCTGGTGATGTAGTCATTATTGCCTTGGTTGTTTCCTTTGGGACGGAGGCAGTCGCGGGAAATGCTATCGGTGAAGTTTTGACTCAGTTCAACTATATGCCTGCTTTTGGTGTTGCGACAGCAACAGTCATGCAGGTGGCTCGAGCAGTAGGGGAGGATGATTGGGCAAGGGTGGACAGACTAAGTAAGCGAACTTTTTGGTTGTCTTTCTTTCTCATGTTGCCTTTAACACTTAGTATCTATGCTCTCGGGACACCACTAAGCTATCTCTACACCAGCGATTCTGTGGCTATCAAAGCCAGTGTTTTAGTGACTCTTTTTTCACTTTTAGGGACTCCTATGACAACGGGAACGGTCATTTATACAGCTGTCTGGCAAGGTTTGGGAAATGCCCGACTTCCCTTTTATGCGACAAGTATTGGAATGTGGTGCATCCGTATTGGGACTGGTTACCTGATGGGAATTGTTTTAGGCTGGGGTTTGCCTGGTATCTGGGCTGGAACGCTTTTGGATAATGGTTTCCGTTGGATTTTCCTACGCTATCGTTACAAATCTTATATGACATTGAAAGGATAAGAAATGCAAGAAACGGCTTTTATTTGGGATTTAGACGGGACCTTATTGGACTCCTATGAAGCTATTTTGTCAGGAATTGAGGAGACCTATGCACAGTTTTCCATTCCTTTTGACAAGGAAAAAGTTCGAGCTTTTATCTTGAAATACTCTGTCCAGGATTTACTAGTGCAAGTGGCAGAAGAAAGAGGCTTAGATGTTGATAGGCTCAATCAAGTCCGTGCTCAGAGCTTGGCTGAAAAGAATGCCCAGGTCATATTGATGCCGGGGGCGCGCGAGGTTTTAGCCTGGGCAAATCAGCAAGGAATTCAGCAATTTGTCTACACCCACAAAGGTGATAATGCCTTGACTATTTTACGAGATTTGGGCTTGGATGTTTATTTCACAGAAATTTTGACAAGCCAGAGCGGTTTTGCTCGTAAACCAAGTCCAGAAGCAGCGACCTACCTTATCAGTAAATACCATTTAAAACCAGACCGCACCTTTTATATAGGGGACCGTACTTTGGATATCGAATTTGCTCAAAACAGTGGCATCCAGAGTATCAATTTCCTTGGAACTCCGGTGGATTGCAATCATCAGATTTCTTGTTTAGCGGATATTCCTTCTCTCTCTTTATGAAAGTTTTATGAAAGAGAATATGTCAGCTTTGTGACAAAATTCATACATACTATTTCAATTAATGTGGTTTGTTACAGAGACTAGACAGTTTTATTAAATAGCCCCCAAAGGGCTTTTTTTCTTTTTTCTTTATGTTATGATAGAAAGGTACTACATTTGAAAAGGAGTTTGAATAGTATGAAGAAACGAATTATTTTAGCATCAACAGTAGCTCTATCACTTGCCCCTACCTTGGCGACTCAAGCAGAAGAAATTGTATGGTCACCACGTACAGTTGAGCAAATTCAAAACGATATTGCTAAAAGCGAAAATAAAACAAGTTACACAATTAAGTACGGAGATACCCTAAGCACGATTGCAGAGGCTTTGGGAGTAGACTTAAATGTCCTTGTAAACTTGAACAAAATCACTAATATTGATTTGATTTTCCCAGAAACTGTACTGACTACAACTGTTAACGACAATGAAGAAGTAACAGAGGTTGAGGTTTATACACCTCAAGAAGTTGGTTCTGATGTAGCAAGTGCAACAGCAGATTTAACAACGAATCAAGTAACGGTAGATGAACAAACTGTTCAAGTCGAAGATTTGACACAACCAGTTGAAGAAACCGAAGTTGCAACAGAAACAACAGATTCACAAGCTACTGAGGACGCAACAACAGAAACTGCAACGCCAGTTGAGGGAACAGTTGTAGAAGCTACTACAGAAGTTGTAACACCGGCAGAAGAACCAACAACAGAAGCTACCACTGAAGAAGTAACAGAGGCTACAACGCCTGTAGTGGAAGAAACAACTACAACAGAAGCTACTACTGAAGAAGTGACAGAAGCTCAATCAGCTCCAGCAACTTATCAAGCTGAATCAAGCCAAGGTGCATCAGCAACTTATACAGCGCCAGCGGCTCCTGATTATGCAAGTATTGCAGCTTCAAAATCAGAAAATGCAGGTCTCCAACCACAAACAGCGGCATTTAAAGAAGAAGTTGCGAACTTGTTTGGTATCACATCATTTAGTGGTTACCGTCCAGGAGATCCAGGTGACCACGGAAAAGGTCTAGCGATTGACTTCATGGTCCCAGTTAGCTCGGCTCTCGGTGATCAAATTGCAGATTATGCTATCCAAAATATGGCTAGCCGTGGCATCAGCTACATCATCTGGAAACAACGTTTCTACGCACCATTTGATAGCAAATACGGACCAGCTTACACTTGGAATCCAATGCCAGATCGTGGTAGCGTAACAGAAAACCACTATGACCACGTTCACGTATCTATGAACTAAGAATAATAAGAAGCTATACATTTAAAAGTGTAGCTTCTTTTTTTATAAAAATAGTATTTACAAGTGAAAAAAAATATCAAACATGATAAAATGTAAGCGAATACAAAACTATACCGGCAATTTTAAGCATAGAGAGAAAGGATGATAAAGATGACAAACCGATTAAAAACTCCATTTGAGAAAACAAGAGATGATTTTGAAGAGGAATTTTGTGGTGAAATTGTCGAACTCTTGATTTTTACCCTCCAAAATGTAAATGGAGCTGCTTCATTAAAAGATGGTTGTCTCATGCCGTCCGTTCATTTTAAAGCTAGTGTCAATGTCGCAACCCAGGAGTTCTCTGAACTTGAAGGACGTTTGGAATGGCTCCTGACTAAGGAAGAATTTGAAGAAAAGCATTGGGGTTTTAGCTTTGAGCCCTACAAAGTTCACCGTATCAAATGTCAAAAACGCCCCTTCATGGAGTTAGAGCCATATATGTCAGAAGTAGCTAATAACTGCTACCACTTGCTGGAATACCTAGATGACCAATCCTCAGACTCTAGGTTAGAGACTTTGATTGAAACCTATCAAAAACCGGTCATCATTCAAGACGATATTGGCGAATTCACCTTAAACAGAGCTTATTCTTGGTTTGAAGGATTTATCACTTACGAGGGTGGTAAGATTCATGCTTTCTTTGCTACGAGTGCAGATGAAAGTCTCCCTCCAAGTTCTTTTGATGATCTAAAGAAATTTATGGGAACTTTCCAAGTCCATGATGTTCAGATTAAAAACTATATCGTCAAAGAACTGTGGGAAACAGCTCAAGACTGGATTGATTCAGATGAAAATGATGTAGTGTTAACAGAAGAGTATTTTACCAACTCACTTTCCTTGAGTGAACTATCGATCAACGAAGATGGAGAAATGACCCTCTACTATGATGATAGCGAGGAAATTTTTGCAGGCCATGCCATCGAAGTTGTCATTGATAAAGAGGGAGAAATCCTTCGAGCAGATTTGGTAGGTTAGTGCTGGATTTTATCTAGAATATAAAAAAACATAGCCTTTTGGGATTGAAACCAAGAGGCTATTTTTCGTGAGTAAGCAAAATAGTTGCGTTTTTAATCAGCTTGCATTATACTTGATAAGTCAATAGTTGATAAATCAAATGTTAACAAGGGAATAGAAATGCCAGAAATAAATGAATTACTCTACCAGCTCCATTTAGTAGATCAGACGATTACTCAACTTTTTGAGAAACAATTGGGAATTAGTTTGACCCGCTATCAAATTCTGCAGTTTTTATTGCAAAAGTCACCGTGTAACCAAATTGCCGTTCAAGAGAAGTTACAGATTGACCAGGCAGCTTTGACCCGTCATTTTAAGGTTTTAGAGTCAGAGGGTTATGTCAGTCGTAAGCGTAATCCAATCAATCAGCGAGAAGTCCTAGTTGAATTAACCCAAGAGGCCAAGAATCAACTCTTGGTCAATCCACCTAAATATCACTTGAAAGTGAAGGAACAGATGGAAAACATCTTATCGACTGGTGAGCAGAAAGAGCTGATAACTCTACTGACAAAACTAGTGTCAGGTCTAGAAAAAATAGAATTTTAAGGAGAAAACAATGTCACTCATTACTACTATACTAGCAACTATTGTTGCCTTGGAACATTTTTATATTTTTTATTTGGAGAGTATCGCAACCCAATCAGATGCAACCAGCCGAGTCTTTAATATGGATAAGGAAGAGTTGACTCGAACATCTGTTACCTCACTGTTTAAAAACCAAGGAATTTATAATGCCTTGATTGGAGTGTTTCTTATCTATGGGATTTATTTCTCGCATAGCTTAGAAATCGTAACAATTTTTGTCTTATTTATCATAGGAGCAGCGACTTATGGTGCTTTAACAGCAGATAAAAAAATCATTCTAAAGCAAGGTGGTCCAGCGATCATAACTCTTTTGAGTATCCTCTTATTAAAATAAAAACAACCAGCACTTTCTATGAAGGTGCTGGTTTTTAATAACTGCTGTTAAACTTTTCTGCGCTTAATTTCAAGGAGTCTTTGATAGAAGAAAATTTGGCTACTATAGATAAAAGGGAAAGTAGAGATGCTTGCAATTCCAAAGCTAATCCAGATAAGGATATACCAAGGAAGCAACTGTAAATCAAGGACAAATCGTTGAAACTTATAGCCTTTCATGAGAAAGCGGCTGGTATGTAGCACGCGGCTCGGTTTGGCAATTCCGATTGCAAGGGTGTCACATAGAAGTAGTTCAACTTGGGAATAGGCATAATATTGTGGCAGATAAATAATGGTTCCCAAAATCATTACAAGGACACTCCCAAAAAAGTAGAGTGCAAAAGTGAGCAGGAAGTGTTCGATATCTGGATTTGTCACGTCGACAGATGGAAATTCGGGATGAAGTTCCACAAATTTACGAGCCATTGCACTGCTATAAAAGAGCAAGTAAACCCCAAAAAGATTAGGAATGCTCCATAAAAAGAGATAGAAACGCTTAAGCAAGAGAGTCAGAAAAGTCTGGGTAAAGAAGCGATTATCAAGTAAGGACAGGCTATCTTTAAAGGAAAGATCCATCTCGGAAATTCTAAAAAGATTAATCGTAGTATAGAGAGCGCCGGCTAGAATAATGGAGCTTGTAAATCCAACTGCAATCGGAAAGAGAGCGGACTGAATCGTAGTTCCTAGAAAACTCAAGAAGGACTGATCAAGAATTCTCTCATCAAGTAGGGATAAAGGTCTGATAAAGCTAGATAGAATCAAAAGAATACTTGGCAATAAAAAGACAAGCAGTAAACGAGGGTGTTCAGCTTGAAATTGTCTAGCCTGCTGGCGAACTTCTTTTAAATTAATTTTTGGGTACTTCATTCTTTCATTATACCATAGTTCGTGACAGTTCCTGTTTTTTTTGATAGAATCATACAGTATGCCCTTGGGGGCAAAGTAAGAACTGGGACTGTCTTTCCCAGCTTCGGAGGTAAGAAATGTCAGATTCGCCAATCAAATACCGCTTGATTAAAAAAGAAAAACATACAGGAGCTCGTCTGGGTGAGATTATCACACCGCACGGGACCTTCCCAACGCCTATGTTTATGCCAGTAGGGACTCAAGCGACGGTTAAAACACAATCACCAGAAGAATTGAAAGAGATGGGGTCAGGGATAATCCTGTCTAATACCTATCACTTGTGGCTTCGCCCAGGTGATGAACTCATTTCCCGCGCTGGTGGACTTCATAAGTTTATGAACTGGGACCAACCAATCTTGACAGATAGCGGTGGCTTCCAAGTTTACTCTCTAGCGGATAGCCGTAATATCACCGAAGAAGGCGTAACCTTCAAGAACCACCTCAACGGTTCTAAGATGTTTCTTTCGCCAGAAAAAGCCATCTCTATCCAGAACAATCTAGGTTCAGACATCATGATGTCCTTTGACGAGTGTCCTCAATTTTACCAACCTTATGATTACGTGAAGAAGTCAATCGAACGTACCAGTCGTTGGGCTGAGCGTGGGTTAAATGCTCACCGTCGTCCACATGACCAAGGTTTGTTTGGGATTGTACAAGGTGCAGGATTTGAAGATCTTCGTCGTCAATCGGCTCATGATCTGGTTAGCATGGACTTCCCAGGCTACTCGATTGGTGGTTTAGCAGTAGGAGAGAGCCACGAAGAGATGAATGCAGTCCTGGACTTCACCACTCAACTTCTTCCTGAGAATAAACCTCGTTATTTAATGGGTGTTGGAGCGCCAGATAGCTTGATTGATGGGGTTATTCGTGGTGTCGATATGTTTGACTGTGTCTTACCAACTCGTATTGCTCGTAACGGTACTTGTATGACCAGTCAAGGTCGTTTGGTTGTCAAGAATGCCCAGTTCGCTGAGGATTTCACCCCACTTGACCCAGAGTGTGATTGCTACACATGTAAGAATTATACCCGTGCCTACCTTCGTCACTTGCTCAAGGCTGATGAAACCTTTGGTATTCGCTTGACGAGTTACCATAATCTCTACTTCTTGCTCAACCTGATGAAGCAGGTTCGTCAGGCGATTATGGATGACAATCTCTTGGAATTCCGTGAACATTTCATTGAGAAGTATGGGTACAACCAGTCAGGACGTAATTTTTAAATGGAGAGTGCTACAAGCGTAAAATCCTAAGTTTTCTCTTAGGATTTTTCTGTTTTTTTTGATAAAATAAAGGTATTATGGAATGAAAGTTAGATGGTTTTTTTGCCAATCTAATGAATGGAGAATAAACTCGTATGCGTATTAAATGGTTTTCCTTGATTAGGATTACAGGTTTACTTTTGGTACTCTTGTACCATTTCTTTCAGACGATTTTCCCAGGAGGTTTCTTCGGGGTTGATGTCTTTTTCACATTTTCAGGCTTTCTAATTACGGCGCTCTTATTAGAAGAATTTGGACAAAAAGGAAAAATTGATATCTTAGGATTTTTCAGGAGACGGTTCTATCGGATATTTCCTCCGGTTGTTTTGATGGTACTTTTCGTCATGCCATTTACTTTCTTGGTTCGTCAGGATTATGTTGCAGGAATTGGTGGCCAAATTGCCGGTGTTCTTGGATTTATGACAAACTTCTATGAGATGTTGACAGGAGGTAGTTATGAATCTCAGTTTATTCCCCACCTCTTTGTTCACAACTGGAGTTTAGCTGTTGAAGTTCATTATTATATTTTGTGGGGCTTGGCAGTCTGGTTCTTGTCCAAGCGAGCAAAAGCAAGTGGACAACTACGAGGAATGATTTTCCTACTTTCCTCAGCGACCTTTATGATTAGCTTTCTATCTATGTTTATTGGTAGCTTTATTGTAAGTTCATACTCAACAGTATATTTTTCAAGTTTGACTCATGTGTATCCCTTCTTCTTAGGTAGTGTGCTTGCGACCCTAGTAGGTGTTCGCCATGTAACGCCTCTTCTTAAACGTTTGAATCAAACCTTGGACTTTAAACAGACCTTATTAGTCTTTTCAGCTGGACTAGGAGTCTTGCTCTTACTGACCTTCTTTGTTAAATTCAATTATCTCTTTGCCTATTTATTTGGTTTCTTGTTGGCAAGTTTAGCTGCACTTCTGATGATTGTTGCAGCACGCCTCTTGCATGAAAAAACACCTACAATCGAAGAACCAAAGGCAATCAGCTTCTTAGCGGATACCAGCTATGCTGTTTATCTTTTTCACTGGCCGTTTTATATTATTTTTTCCCAGTTGATGGGCAATCTCCTAGCAGTGATTTTAACGATCATCTTCTCTTATCTCTTTGCAAGCCTTTCTTTCTATGTGATTGAACCTTTGATTGCAGGGAAATCTGGTAAACTTTTGCAAGAAGCAAAGGGAATTCCGCATATCAAACCAATCTTTGCTAGTAGTGTTGGAGTTCTTAGCTTGATGACTCTGGTTGTAATCCTGATAGCTCCCCAAGTTGGTGCTTTTGAAACAGATTTGACGGTAAATGGCCTCCATCAAGCTCAAACGAATATCACTCGAACGAAAACCATGGCGGATCAAGCAGAAGCCAGTCGCTATAATATTGCTGATGGTGTATCTATTATCGGAGACTCTGTGACTTTGCGTGCTTCAGCTGCACTGAAAGAACTTTTGCCAAGTGCGCAGATTGATGGTCAAGTCAGTCGAAATACCAAACAAGCAAATGCATTGATGCTAAATTACAGTCAGAATAAGGCCTTGCCTAAGATTGTAGTTATTGCAACAGGTGTTAATAATCCTGAAAATTCTAAGGCCGATCTTGATTTATTGATAACAAATCTACCTAAGGGTCATCAGCTTGTCCTAGTAACTCCGTACGAAGGAGACAAAAACCAGGAGACTCAAGCTTATGTAGAACAGTATGCGACCTATGCGCGTGAATTAGCGCAAAAATACCCTTATATTGCACTTGCAGATTGGAACCAAGTGTCCAAGGATCATCCAGAAATTTGGAAAGGAACAGATCAGGTTCACTTCGGTAGTGATACGGCCAAGCAGGATGAAGGAGCTAAACTTTACGCAGAAACCATTGATACTGCTATTAAATCTCTCACAGATAAGCCTGTTAAGTCAAAATAATTCATGAAAAGTAGAGATTACATCTCTACTTTTTTCTTTAAGCATAGTTAGGAAAAGCTTGCCAAATTGTCAGAATTATGAGAAAATAAGTTCAGTCGAAAATTGGAGGGAATGCAGTGAGGGAAGACATCAAGATTAATGACCGTGCTTTAGCATTGGAAGACCAAATCATTGAGAAACTCGAAAAAGTTTATGATACAGATGTAGAACTAGATGTCTATAATCTTGGATTGATTTATGAGATTCATTTAGATGAGGCTGGACTTTGTACAATTGTCATGACTTTCACCGATACCGCTTGTAGCTGTGCAGAAAGTTTGCCTATTGAGATTGTGGCAGGTTTAAAACAAATCGACGGAATTAAGGATGTCAAGGTTGAGGTTACCTGGTCTCCTGCCTGGAAGATAACACGTATTAGTCGTTATGGACGGATAGCACTAGGACTGCCTCCACGATAAAAAAAGATAAAAAAGTATGAATGATGGGCAAGGTTTGAAAAAGCTTTGGATTATTCATTTTTTTTATTTATTTAGAATACAAATAAATAAAAAAATGTTATGATAATAGATGTGAACATAATAAAAAGAATAGGGAAGGATAGAGATGAAATTATCAGTAGTCATTCCGTTTTATAACGAAGAAAATATGATTCAAAAAATGTATGATGCATTAGCAGAAGAAATAAACAAAATCACTAAAGCAGAATTTGAAATTATTTTCATTAATGACGGTAGTAAGGACCGCACTTTTGAGAAGATGCTTACAATCGCAGATGGGGATTCACGCGTTAAATATATTAGTTTCAGCAGAAACTTTGGGAAAGAAGCTGGAACTATTGCGGGTCTTGAATATGCAACAGGGGAAGCAGTAATCTTAATGGATGGGGACCTACAACATCCACCTGCACTTCTTCCACAAATGATTGAAGCATATGAACAAGGCTATGATGTCGTAAGTGCTCGTCGTACTCGTACTGGTGAAAAACCTCATCGTACTTTTTTAGCTAAACATTTTTATAAACTTGCTAATAAGATGATGGATATTGAATTGATGGATGGCGTATCTGAATTCCGTCTATTCAGTCGAAAAGCCGTTCGCGCTATTTTGTCATTGCAAGAATACAATCGATTTTCTAAGGGAATTTTTGCTTGGATTGGTTTTAAAGAAAAAGTAATCGAATATGAGAACCAAGTGCGTACAGTTGGAGAAACAAAATACTCACTAAAATTCTCATTGAACTATGCAATTCAAGGGATTTTATCATTTAATGATAAACCTCTTCGTATGTGTATAGACTTTGGATTGTTCTGCTTGCTGATATCATTAGCTTACATTTTTTGGACCTTTATTCAATATTTCGTAGCTCCAGAATCACTGGTTAGCGGTTACTTTACAACGATTTTTTCTGTTGTGCTTTTTGGGGGAATTCAACTCATTTCAATCGGTGTGCTTGGAGAATATATTGGTAAGATTTACTACGAAGTGAAGAAACGTCCGCATTATTTGGTAGATGAAACAAATATGACGGTAAAAGGAGAGCAACATGACGCTTAAGAAAAAAGTCTATCTGGCAAGTTTTATTGCGCCTATAGTCATAATGATTGTGGCTTGGGCTATTGATGGCTTCTTTCCCTTCGGCACAAAGTCACTAATGGCAGTTGACTTTAATGCACAGTATATTGGACTTTATGCTTATTTCAAGCATTTATTCTTAAATGGAGACTGGAGTAGTTTCTTCTATTCTTTCTCTAAATCCATTGGTGGTGGAATGTTGGGGATTTGGGGCTTCAACTTGTTGAGCCCGTTTAACTTCTTATTTCTTCTATTTCCCGAGGAAAACTTCCAATGGGTGGTTCCTATCGTTATTGTCCTACGTTATGGAGCTATGGGGTTAACCATGGCGCATTTCCTTATTAAGCGTTATGACGGATTAAAGAGTAAAGCTTATTTGGTCCCAATTGTGGCCACCATATATGCACTTAATGGCTTTAATGTTAGTTATCAAATGAACCCAATTTTCTATGATGGAATGGTTATGCTTCCATTAGTTTTAATAGGAGTTGAGCAAGTATTAGATAACAAATCTCCAAAAGGCTATATTGGCATGCTTGCCTTGTCGCTTTTTGTCCAATTCTATATGGGTTATATGACCTGCATTTTTGTGGTCATTTATGCTCTGTTTTATATTATTCGATCAGAGAACTTACGAAACAAGAAGGTTATTCTAACAAGATTGTTGAAATTGGCTGCTTCCTCTATATTAGCAGTTGGAATTGTATCAGGAGTATTGCTTCCAATCTTAATTAGTTTGGTCTCAACAAAAGGTGGTTTACAGAATTCACTTACATTTGATTGGAAGTTACAGATTAATCCGTTTGAAATCTTGTCTAAACTTTTCTTAGGAGCTTTTGATAATACTTCTTGGCCAGCAGGACCTAACTTACCAAATATATATGTAGCAAGTTTTGGATTGCTTGGAACACTCTACTATTTTGTTTCTAGTAAGATTTCAAAATGGGGGAAAATAGCAGCTAGCTTTGTCCTTGTTGTTTTTCTCATTTCATGTTCCCATGAATTTACAAGCAAGTTATGGCATATGGGACAAAACCCCGCAGGATTTTTTTATCGTTTTTCATGGATTATTGCTTTCTTCCTAGTCTATTTGGCCTACTTAAGTTTACGAGAGGTAGACAAATTCACTAAAAGAGAAGCTATCTACTTGCTTATCTGTGGAGCAGCTATATTTTCCATTGTCCAATTTCAACAGCATTCTTTCTTGACAATCTGGCAACGTCTTGCTACAATTTTGATTTTTGCGGCTTTACTTGCAACATTGTTCTACCCGAAAGTGAAAGTGAAATATACTTGGTTAATCCTGGCAGCTTTGACTGTTGTTGAGTTAACAGCTAATGCAGCACTTGTTCAATCACGAGTCGGGTATACAGATGCCTATAAGTATCACGATGCTGTTAGACAATTAAAGGAAGCCATTGATCCAATTAGACCGAACCATAGTGATTTTTACAGAATTAATAAGACATTCAACTTAAGTAAGAATGACCCATTTATGGTGGATTATCCTGGATTATCTATCTTTAGTTCCAATTTGGAGAATAGTACACGTGATTTATTTGATCGTTTAGGTAATAATGGGATTAATGCAACGACGTATTATCAAGGGACACCGTTCCAAGATGCGTTATTCTCAGTCAAATACTTAGTTGCCCCAAAACCAGTGTATACCAATGAGTATCCGGATACCTCAAAGATGTATGTATTTGGTAATATGGTTACACGTAAGGATATTACCTCAAAAGATCCTGTTTACGAAGCAACAAGAACGCTAACCTACGAAAGTGGAGCTATTTTACCAATTGCTTATGGAGTTAATGAGGCAACCCTAGGTGTAAAGTTAGAAAATAGTCAACCTATACAAAATCACAATAAGATTGTTGGAGCAATGGGGAATACAGAGGAACTATACCTAACAGCATTAGCGGCTAACGAGCTAAAAACAGATAATCTTGTTACTCCTAAATCTGACAGACCAGAGCTTTATAAGAGGCTTGATAACTCTAAACCAGGGACAATCACATTTCACCTAGTACCTCAATCATCAGAGGATTACTGGGTATCCTTGCCACCTCAATTATCTCACACAGATAAAAATAACGTACGCGTATTGTTGAATGGTAATAATTATGAGTTCCAAGATAAATTCCAACAAACTCAATTAGTTCAACTAGCTCATAACTCAGCTGGGAAACCTGTTGACCTAACAATTTCCATTTCATCAGACGATGAATACGACTTATCAGGCCTAAGACTCGTTCGTTCTAATAGTGGATTAGCAAATCGTATTATTAACGAACGCGCAAAACAAGGAATCCAATTAACGCATTGGGATGAGAGCCATATTCAAGGAACTGTTAATATAACGGATGATAGTACCTGGATGATGACAAGTATTCCGTATGAAAAAGGCTGGACTGTTAAGGTGGATGGTCAAGTGGTAAAAACTCGAAAAGTTTGGGATAGCTTGATGGCTTTTAAAATAACTCCAGGTCAACATACAATTGAAATGAGTTATTTACCAGAGGGCTTCACATCTGGAATGATGATTTCTATAGTATCAATTCTAATTTATGGATTTGCTATTTATAAAAAAAGAATTTAATAGGAGTAGACTATAATGATAATTTCAAAAATGAAATTAAAATATAGTTCGCTATTCTGCATTCCATTCGTGGTGATGTTGGGGGTCTTCCTATTTATAGGACTGACCCCTTTTTCGCAAAATTCGATTCATAGCGGAGACTTCCTTTCTCAATATTTTCCGCTTTATATCGGATTGCATAAACTGTTTTGGAGTGGAGATTTTAGCGGTCTATTTTGGTCCTTTGAGAAGTCGCTTGGAGGAGCCATGCCAAGTGTTTGGGGATTTAATAGTTTAAGCCCATTCACATTTTTATACGTGATTTTTCCAATTTCAAGTTTTCAAGTCCTCAGCTATGTGATTCCGCTTCTACGCGCGGGGGTTATGGGAGTCGTCTTTGGATATTTCCTTGAGAAGAAATTCCAAGGGGTTTCAAAACACTACTGGTTATCGTTAGGATTAGCTTCATCCTACGCGCTTAGTGGGTTTGTTGTATCGCAACAGTTCAATCCAAATTTCTTAGATAATCTAGTGTATATTCCGTTTATTCTCTTGGGAATTGAAGAAATAGTGAGTGGGAAACGGTCGGTGAAATTACCGTTGTTCCTTGCCATCAGTTTGATCACGGATTTTTATACAGGGTATATGATGTGTCTTTTTGTGGCACTCTATACGTTTTATGTGCTCTTTTCGAAGAATATTTCTTTGAAAGAGACAATGCTAAAATTAGTGAAAGTCGCATTATTTGCGTTCATAGGCGTAGGTTTAGCAGCGTTTTGGCTATTACCTGTTTTTAGTGCCTTGGTAGAGAGTAAAGCAAGTGCAGGGAGTACCTTTGCTTGGTCGTGGAATCCAGTGAATGATTTAGTGGCCATGCCTCAGAAATTTATCTTGGGATCCTTTGGTGAAAAAGAGTGGGGCGATTCTAAGGCGTTACCGCAACTCTTTATCGGTGGTTTGGGAATCTTTGGATGCTGTACATTCTTTGCTAAAAGGGAGATTACACTTCGTAAGAAATTAGCAGCGACCGTCGTGTTGCTTGTCTTGCTGCTCTCATTTTCGATTCAAGGGTTTGATCAAATTTGGCATATGGGGCAACGTCCTGTCGGCTTCTATTTCAGAAATTCATGGGTAGCCAATAGTTTTATGCTGGTGTTAGCTTCAGAAAGTCTCATGCAGTGGAAAGATGAGTTCCGCTTGAATGAGTTCTTAGTGTCCATCTTTGGCTTTGGTTCTATTCTAGTGTTATCGACTCTAAGAAATCTGCAATTTGTAGAGACCTCACAGAAAATACTCGCTTTTGTTATTTGGACAATCATCTTAATAGCATTCTTCTTCAGAAGAGTGAAGAGAATTCGTAGATTACAATTAGCAACGGGGATGGTGATAGCCGAGTTGATGATTAGTGCCTTGGTTGGATTTAGACGAGTTCCTTTTTTCATCGGTAATTCTGGATTAACGGAACAAATGGAGTTTGCGAAAACTTTTGCCCAAGAAGGCTATAGCAATTCGAAGACATTTACACGAATGGAAATGCATAAAGGGTTGTCGCACGCGAACTTCCCGATTGCATTTGGATATAATGGCGCTTCGCACTTTACATCGAGTCTAGAATATTCTCTGATTGAAGAGATGAGTCATCTAGGACTTCCAACCTCTCAATCAGTGGCGAACTATAGCGACCGCAACGTGATTTTGGATTCGTTTTTCGGTGTATCACACTTTATGATGGATGGTGACGAAAAGCGTGTCTTTGCGGATGTACGTGGCATGTATGCCAAAGAAGGAACGCTAAAGAATTTTACAATTTATCACAATCCATATGCGTTTTCTCTTGGTTATTTAACCAATGAGAATACAGCGACAACTATCTCTTTTGAAAAAAATCAACCTGCCGCAAATGTGAACCAGCTATTGCAAGTGATTGGACTTTCTGGAGCAAATGCGCTGACTGAAGCAGGGGTGGGAGAACCTGTGACGACGAATTTAACGAAGGGGCAGGATAAATACACGCTGACCAATGAAAATGAACCGGCTAAGATTGAATGGAAGTTCAATCCACAACCAAACAAATTGTATTTTGTTCAAATTCCAGAACGCCAAGCAGGTTCTGTGATTAAATCCCAAGTGATGCTAAATGGGATTAGTTACCCATACGAAAACCGATTCCATGAAAACCAACTATGGATAATTGGAAATGGAAACTTAGACCAAACGATTAATTTTGCAATCGAAAATGCAAAAGTCAAAGAGTGGGATCTTCGTGACTTCAAGTTCTATTCGATTGATATCACGACTCTTGCAAATGCATTGACGCAGTATAAAAAAGCTAATGATATTACGGTTGATGAGTATTCCAATGCGATGGTGAAGACACATGTCACTGTTACGAATAGAGAACAGTCCTTTGCAACCTTTACGATTCCATACCATTCGGGTTGGAGCGTAACGGTGGATGGCAAGAAGCAAGAAGCGAAAAAGGCACTCGACTTCTTTATGGGTGTATCACTGACAGAAGGGGAACACGAGATTGTGTGGAGTTATACTCCGCCAGGATTGCATCTGGGAATGTTTATCTCGATTTCGTCTCTTTTCTTACTGACCTTTATATGGAGAAATAAGAAATTCAGTAATTATTTTGTTTCATAAAGTATATTGATGATTACATTAAAAAGGATGAAGCTCATAGGAACTTCATCCTTTTTGTGTATTGTCAACTAGTTTGTTAGCTAACATGAGGGAAGATATCTTGTTTCCAATTTACCTGATGCAAATAAAGAATAAATCCTAAGACTATTTCTTTCCCGATTGTTCCATATTCCAGAAGTCTGTAACGGCACCACGTGATGCAGAAGATACGATATGGGCATACTTACCAAGAACACCACGGCTATAGAGTGGTGGTAAGGTTGTTTCTGCCTTGCGTTTTTCAAGTTCTTCTTCGGATACGGCCATTGAAATTTCTTTAGTATCTTGGTCAACCGTAACGATATCTCCTGTACGAAGGTAGGCAATTGGTCCACCATCCTGAGCTTCAGGAGCGATATGTCCAACAACCAGACCATAAGTACCACCAGAGAAACGTCCATCTGTCAAGAGGGCAACCTTGTCTCCTTGACCTTTACCAACGATCATTGATGAAAGTGATAGCATTTCAGGCATACCAGGACCACCCTTAGGTCCAACGAAACGAACAACGACAACATCGCCATCAACGATTTCATCGGATAAGACTGCCTGAATAGCAGCTTCTTCAGAGTCAAAGACCTTGGCTGGACCAACGTGGCGACGAACCTTAACACCTGATACCTTGGCAACGGCACCGTCAGGAGCAAGGTTACCGTGAAGGATAATCAATGGACCGTCAGCACGTTTAGGATTTTCAAGTGGCATGATGACTTTTTGTCCTGGTGTCAGGTCTGCAAAGTCAGCTAAGTTTTCAGCCACAGTCTTACCAGTACATGTGATACGGTCTCCATGAAGGAATCCGTTTGCGAGCAAGTACCTCATGACCGCAGGCACACCACCAACTTCGTAGAGGTCTTGGAAGACATACTGACCAGATGGTTTCAAGTCGGCCAAGTGAGGCACACGTTCTTGAATCGTATTGAAATCTTCAAGTGACAAGTCAACGTTTGCAGCATGTGCAATGGCTAGCAAGTGAAGGGTAGCATTTGTAGAACCACCCAGAGCCATTGTAACTGTAATGGCATCTTCAAAGGCTTCGCGAGTCAAGATATCTGATGGTTTGAGCCCAAGTTCGAGCATTTTGACAACCGCACGACCAGCTTCTTCGATATCTGCTTTCTTCTCAGCAGATTCGGCCGGGTGAGAAGAGGACCCAGGTAAGCTCATACCTAGAACTTCAATAGCAGTAGCCATAGTATTGGCAGTATACATACCACCACATCCACCAGGGCCAGGGCAGGCATTACATTCGAGTTGTTTAACCTCTTCGGCTGTCATATCACCGTGGTTCCATTTTCCGATTCCTTCAAATACAGAAACCAAGTCAATATCTTTACCATTAAGATTTCCAGGGGCGATAGTTCCACCGTAGGCAAAGATAGCAGGGATGTCCATATTGGCGATGGCAATCAAAGAGCCAGGCATATTTTTATCACATCCACCGATAGCTACAAAGGCATCTACGTTGTGCCCCCCCATAGCAGCTTCGATCGAGTCTGCTATGATATCACGAGATGTTAGAGAGAAGCGCATACCAGGAGTACCCATAGCAATCCCGTCTGAAACGGTAATCGTTCCAAACTGGACAGGCCAAGCTCCAGCTGCTTTAACTCCTTTTTTAGCTAATTTCCCAAAATCATGCAAGTGAATATTACAAGGTGTATTTTCTGCCCAAGTCGAAATGACTCCCACGATTGGTGTTTCAAAATCTTTATCTGTCATCCCAGTTGCGCGCATCATAGCACGGTTTGGTGATTTGACCATACTGTCATAGATACTGCTGCGGTGACGTTTATCTAATTCTGTCATTTTACCCTCCCATTTCAGTTTTTACTATTATAGCACAATTTAAAAGCAATGAACAGAAGAAAATTCTTGAATTTTCAGACAATTCGAATCATTGAAATTTTTTTAAAAAGATTTCATATTTTTGTTGACATTTAAAATTAAAGTGATATCATTTAGATATCAAAAAACAGGAGGTCATTCTGATGACTGAAAAACTAATTAATACAAAACCAAATGGTGTATTCGCATTGATACTCATTGAGTTGGCACTCGTACTTGGTTTCCTTATATTTATCATTGGCGCTAGTTCAGAAAACATTTTTGGAATTATTCTCGGACTTTTATTAAGCTTAATTGCAGTTCTTGCTCATGTTGGTTTAAAAGTTGTCAAACCTCAGGAAGCTCTGGTTTTGACCCTCTTTGGTAACTATACGGGTACCATTAAAGAACCTGGTTTTTACTTTGTCAATCCCTTCAGTATAGCGATCAATCCTGCGAACCACACTCGACTTGGCCAAAGTGGTGATGTTAGTACAAAATCTCCTTTTTCAGGGATGAAATCATCAAATGGCAATGATGTAAGCATTGAAATTGGCAAGAAGAACATTTCTCTCAAAGTTATGACCTTGAGTAATTCTCGTCAAAAGATTAACGATTGTCTGGGAAATCCTGTTGAAATCGGAATCGCGGTAACGTGGAGAGTTGTCGATACAGCCAAAGCAGTCTTCAATGTGGATAACTACAAAGAATACCTTTCATTGCAATGTGATAGCGCCCTCCGTAATATTGTCCGCATCTATCCTTACGATGTGTCTCCGAATGTGGACACTACAGGTGATGGGCAAGCCGATGAAGGAAGCCTCCGTGGTTCTAGTGAGATTGTAGCTAAACGTATTCGTGAAGAAATTCAGAGTCGTGTTGAGGATGCTGGCTTGGAAATTCTTGAAGCACGTATTACTTACTTAGCTTATGCACCAGAAATTGCTGCCGTCATGCTTCAACGTCAACAAGCATCAGCTATTATCGATGCACGTAAGATGATTGTCGATGGCGCTGTAGGAATGGTTGAAATGGCACTGGAACGTCTCAATGAAGGTGGATTGGTCGAGCTAGATGAAGAACGAAAAGCTGCCATGGTTTCAAATCTCCTAGTCGTTCTCTGTGGCAATCATGATGCACAACCAATTG
>OGTC01000199.1_pt1 | contig 33103 bp, 29 predicted proteins | sample 1574531 | NCBI WGS metagenome assembly OGTC01 (sample SAMN03295859, study PRJEB24534) | human gut metagenome | isolation source: fecal sample 2 from infant 9 | host: Homo sapiens | place: USA: Pittsburgh, PA | collected 2014-07 | reverse complement strand
TACAGAACTAAATCCTTTGGATAAATTAATTGTCTAACTTTTTGGGGTCAGTACAGAAGCTCCTCTTTTTTATTTGTTCTTTTACTTACAAATCGTATGACCTGGTTTGGAAAGTATGGGTTTCAGTTGGACTAAAAATAGCATAATATCAAGGATTTTCAGAACGATTTGAATCAATATTTTTTAAATAGGGGAATAGTTTAGTTCTGTAAGTATTAGAATAATACACTTATAAAGCTTTTTAGTTCCGGTTTTCTCTCATTTTATAAAAATAGTTAGAAATAAAGGTAGATATTAAAACAACATCTAGATTTCCCACAAAATCCTTTGTCAAACATCCACGAAAATGAGAATGTTTATATAATCGTATTGATTAACATTTTTAGGTAACTGCCCCTGTCAGTTTGTAGCCATATTTGTAAGCGACTAAAGTCGCAAAAACTGTGTCAATTGTTCCAATTTCCATTAAAACATCCTAAAAGTTAGATGAATACCTTCTCCAATGATTTTAATTTTGTATTTATAATTAAAAACAGAAAACATTGAGCTAATGGCTTGGGTTTTAGAATTTTTTATATCTATATTCCATACCCAATTCTTGATAAATATAGTATCTCAAAACTTCTTGAAGAAGCAACTTTGTTTCATACATCTCACTGACATCTGTTATCATTTCTGGATAATTATCTTTCGAATCCCCATGAGTATAGTAATTCCGTGTTTGAATTAATTTTATTATTAGTAATTCTCTCTCATTATTCGAAAAAATTTTAGACAGATTAGGCTCATCAATTGAATCGAATAAATTTTTTAAACGTTCGGAAAGGTTAGGTTCTTTTTGATTAAATTTCAATTTATTTCTAAATTTTCTTCTAACCTCTTCTAAAAGATGTGTGTTTATAAAGTCAAACAAAGATTGTCTAGCTTTTTCTTCAACATCAGATAAACATTTCGGAATTTTAAAATCCTTAAAATTCCTAGAGTAAACTTCTAAATTCCTAATAGCATCAACCAACTGATCTTCCAAGTATAAATCACCATGAAGATTTTTTGAAAATTGTCCCACTATAAATTCAAGCTCCTCAGATTTATCAAACCAATGATTTAAAATGTGTTCAAAATTATCTTCTAATTTTCTCAAAGAAATATCTTGATGAGAATTCGATTTCCATTTTTTAGATTTTCTAGAATGCTGAACAAAGAATTTTCCTTTTATAAGTGGTAAACGCTTATCATCTATCATTTTATAAAGAACAAGAAATTCAATATTAGTAAAAGACAATGGTATATTTGATAAAATCTCAATAAATTCCTTAAACTTACGTGAAGCTTGATAAAATTCATCTAAATATCTTGTATTTAAATCAGCTGAAGTAAGTTTTATAAAATAATCACTGGTAAATGACGTAGTTGTAAATGAAGAATGCAGTATTGCCGCATCTTCAAAGTTCATTCCTAGTGATCTTATTAACACTTTTGTTGGTTGATATTCACTTAATGCACTTTCAAAAATAGTTTGATGTTCTCCGTATTTAACGGTTACCAGTGATTTTTCAATCCATTCCTCAATATGTTCGAAACTAAATCTATACTCCTTGATTTCTTCAGAATCTAATTCATTAATTAAATCTTTAAGAGCCTCAGAACTATAATCATAATTTTCAAGCTCATTGTACAATACACTGTAAATTTTAAAATTTTTTACTCTATATCTAGTTATCGGAAATCCAGGAGATGAGGAATTTACCATTGGTTCGCCATAAGTATTTAAAATTAAAATATTACCACTACTAGAATAACCATAAATCTTTTCCAAGTACTTAGCAAAACCGAATGAAATACCTGTTTCCTCTTCAAATTCACCAAATAATTCTAATACAATTTCCTTCGGAGAATAGTATAAAGTACCGCTCAAGCTATTCTTACTAACAATAGAATCGGAACGTTCTGAAAAATACCCTTTTATTTCAAACTCTTTATCCCAAGTATAATCTTTAAATTTCATATTATCCTTTCTGATTAGTTTTCAAAAATCTTCACAATCTTTTAAATTATGGTTTTTATGTTGGGACTACCTTTTAATTGTATTAGACCAACTTCCAATTCTCATCATTCGAATTATCGATCAAGATCTTTCTTTTATTACTCAGTAATTCATCACTCACAAAATATTGCCCTAATCGCTCTATCAAGCCACAGCTTTGGCAAGTATACAGATAGTCTTCTTTTAATTCCTTTACTAAAATAGTATTGAACTCATATGGTTTTCTACATTCTTCACAAACCATGCTAAGAGTATCACTACTAAATAGTAAATCAAAAATACTTTCTAATTCTTTATTTTCTTCTCCGGATAAAGCAAAAATTATCTTTAAATTTCTAATATACCGGTTAAGGATAACTATTTCTGAATCAATATCAAAATATTTCTCAAATATAGCAATAGCTACTTCGACTAAATAAATTAGAATGTAGGGTGTTTTCTCATAGAACAGATGCCAAAAATCATCCCAAATCTTATCATCAGAAAAGATAAAATTAAGATTTTGCTTTTCCGTAGGATAATTTTTATTCTTTGTCACCAAATGAATAGATTGATCAAATACACTTGTTAAACTATTTTCTGCTTTTCGATTATATATAATGTCATATAATAATTCAGGATTAAGTAATTCTTTGCTAAAATCCAAAAAATCATTTTCATACTGAATCGATTCTTTTGCTTTTGAAAATAGATCAATAACAAATTCTTTTTTACCCTTCAAATTACTCACGTCATATTCCCTAGGGGCTCCATATTGTATTTTTTTTAAGAAATCATGTGGTTGAACCAATATCCAACTTAAATAAAATAAATTATCTTGAAAAGGTTTCCTAGCAAGAGAAAATGCAACAGTAACTTTTCCCCTCTCTATACAACTCAGAGATTCAAAAAGAAAGTAATTTAAATCACGTAAAATTGAAAAAAAGATGTGAGGTATATATATATATTCAGAAATATCTAGATCTTTTTGTCTATCTAGTTCATCAAATAAGTCAATCTCACCATTTATCTCATTAGTAAATCTAAAAGATAGACTTGATAATTGATATTTATCAGCTTTAACTAAAATATCAACTAGTATATCATACAAATATAGCATTAATTCATGACGTTTTCTATACTTCATTGGTAATAATTCTGATATAGACGATTTTGCCAATATTGCTTTCCTCAATTCTTTTTAACTATACATAACCATATTATACTCTAAAAATACTCAGTCTTTATCTAAAAAGTTTCTAAATAACTCAACAATTATTTTAAGTTTAAACTTATAAAAAGCTCTTTGGAAAGGGCTTTTCAAACTTTGACATAATCGTATCAATTAACGTTTTAAAGCAACTGACCCTGTCAGTTTGCAGCTATATTTTAGTGCCATTATAGAAAAAGCATTGTTTAAAATCACTACTCTCTTATAATAAACCCGTTATTTCTACATTCAAAATCCCACTAAGTCTTAAAAAAATCAAAAATGTCGTCACTTGCTTTAGATTATTAATTTTTATAATATGATTTAAAACTGATCTAAAAAATTCTCTCGTAACTCTTTCTAGCTAAAATTATTTTTTTAAATTATTGAAATAAATAATCAATCATGTTAAAATTAAAAGAAAAAGGAGTTGATAATACATGGCAGTTTTAACACAAATTGAACAAAATAAAACTATCTCGAATGAACAACAAGAAAAATTTCAATCTATTTTGAAAGGAGATTATATTCTATCTAAAGAAATAAAGGATCGATTGATAGATTTGAACAGAATCGGGATATCCCTTAATATAAAATAAAGGAAGATTTTTAATTTGACAGAAAATTATCCAATTGAAACACTTAGTGTATTGAGCAATTTCTCTTCGATAATTAGTAAAGATGAATTAACAACATTTGATTGTGGTATTGCAGATTTAAATGATGTCCTCATGCAATATTACAATAAATATGATACTGGATCAGGTCATGTTTTTGTCATAACTAAAGATAAAAAAACTATGGGATTTGTTATTTGTTCTTTAGTTTGCATTTCTGCGGTTGCATCATCTGAGGGACTGAGAGATATTGGAGTTAGTATTGATTATTTAGCTGTCGATAAATCCGAACAAAATAAAGGGATAGGTAGTCTTCTTTTATTTTTAGCTCTCAGACTTGCTCTAACAATACATTGTATACTACCTATAAAAGGGGTCCGAGTATTTGCGTTAGAGGATGCTGTTGAATTTTACAAAAAGTACGGTTTTTTTGATACCAGACCTGAAAATGCAATTGATAACGGTCAACCGGTTTTAATGTTTTTTCCTATACAAGAATTATTTGATACTGAATTTGCTCCATTTACAGAGATTTTCAGTACTCAGTTAGGTAAGGTTTAAAAATTGAGTAACTTATTTTAAAATTCTGAAATAATTGTGTTTTTTTTAATTATCATCTCTTAAATTTCTTTAGCAGTAAATTCGCTGAAAAATTTTAAGAGTATTTTTTTGTTCAATTAAAAAGTTTGTACTAGAGACTCAGAACTACGAATAAATTATTTACTATTGTATTAGACATCCTCAACAATTTCCATTATAAGGGACATTTTTTGAAGTAATTTTGTAATACTATTTTATTAGAATATATTCATTAAGGAGGTTAGCATATAAAAAAATATTGCTGTGTTATTTTTACTGTTTTCAATTGTATTACTTGCATAATATCCAGTTCAAAATGCTCAAGTATTAGATGGAGAATAATACAGGATAAATAAAAATAGAGACAAAGTTGCTTTTGTAATATCTGGTGGCATGGCGACTATTAAAGTTGGGGAGATCGAATGTTTTACCATTCACCAAGAAAAATCAACCATTCCTTAAACGTGCTTTAATTTCTTCTGATGTAATCATTTAATTCCCCTTTTTTACGTCTTTCAAATAATCACTTTGCTAAAATGTTCATTATTTGAAATCGCAACCATTGGCTTTATATTAGGCCAAACTCCAAATATATTATCTATAAAATTATATCATAAAGTGAGGAAGATGTCCGATATGGTTGTTAAGAGTGTTGATAAAAAACTTAGTTTTGTTAATTGATTTTGGTGAACAAAAAAGTGGATCGTTGTCCACTTTTTTTGATTATATTTGAAATCGACCCGAAATTTGTAAGCAGAGCTACTCACTCTAACAGCCAATTATTGAAAAATAATCGTTATACGTATGAATCCTATCAGATATCACCTGATTTTAACATTTTATATTCTTCAACCATTTCCCAGAGAGTTAAATTTGTTAAGAACCATGTAAATGTATACCACTCATCATAGATGAACAATTCAACTAACATATCAATTGCATATTTCAAATTCGTAAACTCTTCCATCTCTTTAATCTCGTAATACATACTACAATGGCTATAGTGATAAATAACCAATCGCAATGTATTGTCAATAAAATCAAACTTTAACTCCTCCCCTTCACGAGATAAAGCTAGATAAAAGTCGTCTTCATTAATAATATAATCAGTTGTAAAAGTAATTTCCTCGCCATTTTCAATTTCGATATTTACAGTCTCTAAAATTTTTTTAGATAAATACTCTTTATAAACGTTCATTTTATTCTCCTTTTGTTGTTTATTGAGTTTAAAAATAAATTGAATGATACAAATTTCTGGAGGGCCAAGTTCATATACTAGGCCTGTAATAAAAAAAAAACATATGCTCATACATATGTAACCTCCTTTGTTTTTCTCTTCATATATAGTATGCCTTTTTTTTCAAATTATAAAAATAAAAAATTAAAAAAAAACTGATAACGGTATTATTTACTTCTCAATTTTTTTGTACTTATACCTCTTCCTCTCATCTTTCTTTTTTTTTGCGATTCTGATTTTTTCTGTGTGTTTAGCGTTGACAGAAACGTATGTGTAAGTCACGCTAAACACACAGTACTAGGTAAAAGTGAATAACGTAAAAAAACTTATCCTGATTTTTTTATTTTAAAATTTATGGCATACTAATAATATCAAGATAATTGATTGAGTAGAGACGTAACTAATATAGCTACGTTTTTTATGTTTGAAAGGAGGTAGCTATCGTGGAAACAGTAGGTTTAAGCTGGGTTAGGAAAGAACCAGTTTTGTATTTCATTAACTAAAAAAAAATAAATGTATAGATAATAAAAAAGATGTCAATAGCAGTTTAAAAAAATTTTTTGATCGTAACAAAGTAAAGAATAAAAGTAAAAAACGAAAGTAAATAACAGGATCCAATTTTTGTATTTCATTTACCAATAAAAAATAAATGTATAGATAATAAAAGTAATGTCAACAGCAGTTTAAAAAAATTTTTTGATCATAACAAAGTAAAAAATCAAAGTATAAAAACTAAAGTAAATAACAAAAGTCTAAAAATCAAATACAAAAACTAGCTTAGCTCAGTCGCTAAATTCAGAGCATTTAAACCTGAAAAAGACTAACAAGAAAAAACAACAGATTTTTATCTGTAGGATGGAACTCTACATCTTATTTGAATTGAGTCAACTTGTCATGTTGTAAAATGACTTGGTTATCTTCTTAGCCATCAATTAAGAAGCGCCCTAAGCAAAGGGAAGATACTACACCAGTGAATATAAGCTTAAGTCACTGCCCTACTTCAACTTGAATAAAAAAGACCTTAAGAATTTTCTTAAGATCTTCTTTAAAAGCACATTATCTACTATAGAAAGGAAAGAACTATGGCAAAGAAGAAACGTAGTCGAGCTGATCGACGAAAAGCTAAAGAGAAAGCTAAGAAACAACAGATGGATTCTCTAACTACTTTCGAAGGCCGTAAACAATTCGTCCAATCAAAAGGACTAACTAATCTAGTCACGCGCTTTAAAATAGGAAAGGGTATCAAGCGAAATGAATCCAAAAAAACGGGAGAGGACATTCATTTAATCCATACCGACCGAACTCTTCATAACTACGCTGGGTCCTGGAGCAGATTCGCTTCCTTTGTTGCCTCAATAACTACTGCCGAAGAGTTAGAAGCTCTTGATAAATCTAACGATATAGAAGGATGGATTGACTTAGTAAATCAATACTTAGAACATTGTAAGAAATCAGGGCTTTCTGCTCCAACCCAGTCAACCTACAAAGCAGCCTTAGCCAAAGTTTTAGGTGTATCTTCTACTACTTTTATTGCAACGGATATTCGATATCGAGCCGACAAAAAGAATAATCGCTTGAAGTCTAATGACGACAGAATGTCTGAAGAAACGAATAATCGTTGGTTCTCAATCGTATCTGCCACTGGGTTACGTAAAAATGAATTAAAAGCTATTACAGGTGATTCTCTACATCGACGTGAAGATGGTCGATACTATCTTAAAATCATTGGTAAAAAGCATAAATCAAAAGGAGCACGAGACCGATGGGTTCCGATTATTACGCGAGACAAAGAAGAATTAGAAAGGCTTGTTGAAGAATTTAAACTAGCTGGTAAAAAGCGTGTGTTTCAAGTTCCATCTGCTTTAAAACCTCATAAATATCGTGCAGAATACGCAAAACGTCTTTATCTTCTTGTCGCGCGAGATCCCAAAGATATCAAAGATAAAAAAGAAAAAATTTATCTACGAGGCGAATTAAAAGGTGTTGTCCTTGATCGAAAGGCTTGTTTAATTGTATCACGCGCTCTCGGACATAATCGACCAGAAGAGTTTCAAAAGTCCTATGCTTATAAGTTAATCGCACAAGCAAACTAAAGATTTTCAAACATCATTATATTTTCTCGAAAAAAATAGTTCTATAATTTCTACAATTGATAAAATAACTGTAGAAATTATAGAACTTTTTATTTCAAACAAAAGAGATCATAAAAACAGGCATAGAACCACAATACTTTAAAAAATCACTTAAATAAGAACTGTTTAAAGGAAAAACTTAAATATTTTTATTCTTCTTTAAAAATGTGATAATAGCAACTACAGATAGCAAAACGATTGAAATTATAGAAATAATGATTTTAATTTCATTGGATCGTTTTTTGTTACTATAATCGTGTCCTTCAGTTTTATCAATTTCCTCTAAATCTGCCTTACTCTCTTTTGGTTCCGTTTCTTTATTTGTTATATTTTGTGTAGTTTCTAGTACTGTAGTAATAGTATTCCCTTTGTTGGAACCAAACATACCAGTCTGAGTTCCTATAGCTTCCTGATATAACTTGTCCAGTTCATCATTAGTATAATTTCCCTTTAAGTAGCTTCCGTCTTTCCTCTGAAAATCAACTAAACCATAATAAGTAGATATAAAATCTTTATCTCCCTCTATAACAACAAAACAAGGTTTCTCATATACTGAAGGATTCTTTATAACTTTTTTAACCATATACGTTGCCTTAAGTTGTGTTATTGATCTAGCAACTAAGCCTTCACCGTATACTCTCATTTTATATTCGCCTAGTGGAACATTAGTCTCTTGAACCCAATTATTATTTTTATTGATTTTTAGAGTTTTTACGACTTCTTCAGTATCCGGTTTTACTAAAAGTACTGTAATCTCTTGTGTATAATTTTCTTGAACAATTGCTTGCACTACCACAGGGCCAGTTTCGTCCGCGTATACATTAGAAACATTGATAGCAAAGAATATACTTAAAAAGGTTATGAACATCTTCAAAAAAATTTTCATTCTGTTAATCTTTCTCTTTATTCGAAATCTCTCAATTGTTCTATAGAAATATCAATTTTATGTATTTCTTCAATTAGTTCAGCAAAAGGATCATCTAATCTAGTTTCTCTACTGTTGTAATATGCATTTCCTAATGCCAGGAGAAGTTTTTCACGTTTCTTATTCTCTGTATAAATCTGTGTATTTGCTTGTAACGATTTAGTTAATTCTTTGGTCTTTTTTCCAGCTAAAGAACTTACTGTGAAGAATTTTTCTGAAACATCTGATATAAAAGAATTCCTATTGCTAGAATTATTAACTCTAGAACCACAAGAAACACAGTAATCGCTCGTTCTAAAATTTGGTTTACCACATTTGACACAAAAAATCTTATCTTCTTCTATTTCTTTTTTATGTTCTTGCACATATTCCTCGTTAACAGTGATATTTTCAGAATCCGTTTTCTCTGAATCTTTTTTATCAAGATGAGTTTCGGCTAACTTTATCTCACTATCAAGTGCATCCACTGATATGGAAGAAGATTCTACATTATTAACCTCTATATCTTTACTATATTCTACATTAAATTCATTATTCTTCTTTGCTTCAATAAACTCTGCCGGACTTGGCTTTCTATTATATTTCTCTTCAAACTGAGATAGCCATTCTTCTTTATTCATAACCTCACACCCCTGTATATCTTACATTATAATTCTCTTGTAAAATACTAATTCGCTTATCTTTATTCGGATAACCTAAAGAGCATATACGTTTAGCTATTGAATCATCAATCTCTGATAAAGTATCTAAATATAGGCAATGAGTCTCACCAAGGCCTATAGAAGCCATATATTGATCTGAAAGAAGTACATCACGTCTTACAATCGATTTCACAAACATGTAGAAGAAACTTGTTAAAGCTATTAATAATAGTATAGAACCATAAAATAGAATAGCTCCTTCTTTTGCTTCCGAGCTTCCTGTCCAAAATGAGTTTCTGCTGTCTCCATATTTTTTCTTAAAACCTCCAAACAGTGTTGTTATTAACAAAAGTGGTAAAACAAAAATCAAAATGATATTTGAACCAACTACTACAGGTAATAGGTTTGGAGCCATATTATGGATTCGATGTAACTCAAACATAATATTTGATTCTAAAAAATATGGATTTTCCATTAAGCTATCAGTAACGATGATTTTGTTCATACCTATAGCATAAGCTCCTGGAACCTCATTATGAATGATACGAATTTCAATATCTTCTGGCAAGTTTAATCCCATCTGTCTCGCATTATTAATAATCTCGTTCACAGGTAATCGAACTATTTCCTTATAGTCTGTTCGTTCTATTTTTTTTGCTCCAACTATCCAACACATTAATGATTGACCAGTGTTTGATAAGAAAAATACCGAAAACAATACTGCTACTAGTCCAAGTATTCCAGTACTTGTGATTGTTTCAATAGATACTATTATAACGAAATAAGTTAGAATGCCCCATCTTTGAGTATCAAAACAATATTTTATATATCTAAATAAACTATTATTTTTAAGTGTAGAGTAAAAAACATTGTCATTTGTCTGTTTTAAAACTTTTTCACAATTCGTGCATCGTATATCATTAACAGAATTCCTTGTTCCACATGCACTACAGAAAACAGAGCCACTACTGAACCCTTGCTCATCTTGTGCATCTTCAGCTTTTTGCAATATATCTTCATTATTTCTTGTTTGAGAGTCAAATTGTGTAGATTCAAAAGAATCATTTGCTTTTTCTGACTCTGTAATTTCTCCTGATTGAACACCAGCTTGAATCTCTTCTTCTGTTGGTACACGGTCGTTAATCTCTTTAAATATTTCAATCCATTGCTCTTTATCCATCGTATACTCCTATTTTTATTATTAAATTAAAAGGCTGAAGTAGATTACCTTAAAAAGTTCTATTTCCTCCAGCCTATATATTTATTTATAGATTGCTCTAAATATTACTCACTTTTTCTCCGCGATTTTATTCCAGATAATCCCATGAGCATAGCTCCTAAGCCAATCAAGAACAAACTACTCTCTGACCCTGTATTTGGTAAAGTCGTATTGACACCATATTTAGGTTTATTTCCAACATAGATATAAGCTGGATTACTTAGAGCAGATCTAAGTTTGTCAGTTCCCAGTTTATGCTCTAGATTCTCTACCTTAGAATCATGTCTATGGTTCAATGATTCTTGAGATTTATTATACGCCTTCTGATATGCAAGTAGAACAGCCTCATACTGAGCTTTGGCATCCAATTGGTTTTGGAGAAGAACATTTAGTTTAGTTTGTTCTGTTTCAAGAGCTTGAAGAACTAGGCGGTGAGCCTCAAGAGCTTTTTCGTACTCTTCTTTTGCGACTTCATAGTTTTCAGAAGCGTGGACTAGGCTATCAAGGAGTGTTTCCAACTCTTTGATATGTGTTTCAATTTTTGCAATCTCTGTACGAACAGCTTTTTCCTGAGTTTTCAAGTCAACTAGTTGAGCTTGAATCGTTGCTAAAACTTCTTCCTCTTGGGCTTGTTTTGCTTTAAGTCCTTCAAGAGCTTTCTCTTCTTGTGCAAGTTCAGCTTGCGCATTGTTCAAAACTTCTTGTTTGGTCTTGACATCAGCAGTTAAGTTTTCAACAGCTACTTTAGCATCTGACAAGCGTTTTTCTGCAAGTTTTTCAGCTTCAAGAGCTTGGTCATAAGATTGTTGAGCATCAGGAGTCAAGTCTTTGGTTGCTTCTAGCTTCGCAATCACTTTACGAGTAGTTACAAGCTCATCATCAGCGGTTTTATAGGTAGCCTGTGCCGCTTCGAGTTTGGCTTGTGTTGTTTTAACAAGGCTTTCAGCATCTTCCAGAGCTTTTACGGCAACTGCCAAGGCTTGGCGTTTTTCTTGCAAGCTTGCGTTTAAGTTAAGAACTGCTGTTTCTGCATTTTCCAAACGAGTTTGAGCAGCCTTGTACTCTACTGTTACTTGGTTGAATTTAGCTTGGGCATCAGGAGTCAAGTCTTTGATAGCTTGCGTGCGTTTAATAGCATCCTTAATACTGCTTAGTTTCTCAAGAACATTATTATGTGCCGCAGTTGCTTCTTGAAGTGTTTTTTGAGCAACGGTGTTTGCGACTGTCGCTTTAGATAAGACATCTTCTGCTTTTTCATGGGCAGTACGCTTCGTTTCAATCTCTTCAGTGAGATTTGCATAAGCTGTGCTTGCGTTTGTATTGCGTAATTGTGCTTGACTCAATTCTGCCGTAGCAGTATTAAAGGCGCGCTCTGCATTAGGAGTCAAATCTTGCGTATTCAACAAGGCATTGAGACGATTTGTAGTTGAAGTAAGATTATCTTCTGCGGTTTCATCTGCACGTTGAGCATCGGTTAAGCGGTTTTGAGCATTGTTGCTTGCGCTAATGGCAGAAACTTGAGTTTTCTTAGCTTGTTCCAAGTCTTTTTCCATCTTGCTGGTGTCAAATGGAGTTGGAAGTGGTTTTGCAATACCGTTTTGGTAATATTCATCCACATACCTTTCTGTACGTTCTCCAGTTTTTGGATCTCGTGAGATAATATAACGTGCATCTTTTCCTGCGAATTGAACAAAGTGCATACGTCCAACATTGTTCGCAGTATAACTGATGTTCCCCCCAACCGCACTTGGAAGAGTTGGTTTTTCATCTCCAACCATACCTTTCATGTGACCAAAATCAGCATGAATGTCATTGGTCATAAAGGCAATGACAGCATCATAAACTTCACGATAGAGCTGAGACATGGTTGCTTTATGAGTTTTTTCGGTATCAATCGCTTTTTCCAAAGGGGAAGTGCTACTCAATGTATTTATGTAGTTCATTACTTCACCATGGAAGCGAACCCCATCAACTCCGAGATTGTTAAGCGCTGGATCACTATGTCCGCTGTTGTAAGGTTTATTTTCATTTGCATAATTCTTGGCAATGTTTTTAATTCCTTGAACAGACTCTTTTGTAACGATAAAGCTATGAGTTCCCCAAACTTGGTCTTGGAGGTTGTTTGCAAGAAGAGCGTAGTAATGACTTAAAGCTTTGATTTGTTCATCTGTTGGGTTATCAAGATTTACAATTGTGTTATCAATTGGTAAAACAATGTTTTTATTTGACCAACCTTTAAAAACAGTTGTTTGTAAGTTATCAGACCATTCAAATTGACGAGTTCCAAAGTCATACTTACCACCTTTGTACCATGCTTGAATAGCATTGTTCAAAGCGTGTTTGTTCGCTTCACTATCATCATTCAAGTAGGTCTTATAAGCCGCAATGACATTTTGTGACAATTGAGGAATGGTCAAGTTCTTGATAGCAGAGATTTGTTTCTCAAGCGTATCAACAGCTTTATCTGCTTCATTCTTGGCATTTTCAGCATTTTTAGCGGCAGTTGTTGCATCAAGCAACTCTTGAGCAGTCATACGTTTAGAAGCTTCTTGTTGCTCTTTTAGATCTTTCAAGTCTTGGATGTCAGAACGTTTTTGAGCATCTGTGTTTTTGGCTTCATCTAACTTACGTTCCGCCTCGTCTTTGGCAGACTCTTTCGTAGCTAGGTCAGACTTGGCATTGTCACGTTCTTCTGTAACACCTGGCAAACGACTTTCAGATGAAGCAAGACTGTTTTTCGCATCTTTTTCATCTTGAGTGGCTGCTTCAAGCTTTGTCGCAGCACGGTTTGCGCCACCTTGAGCTTTCATTTTAGCTTTTGAAGCATTAGCTTCTTCATCTTCAGCCTGAGTTTTAGCTTCATCCAACAAGTTCAATTGTTCTGCTTTTTTAGCATCTGCACTCTTTGCATCAGTCAACTTTTTCGTCGCGTCTGTAAGAGTTGTTTCTTTCGTCGCTAGGTCAGACTTGGCATTGTCACGTTCACTAAAGATAGCTGTGGTGCCAGTCCCATCCAAAATAGCTTGGGCGTTATCTTTATTTTGTTTTGCGACATCACGTTGAGATGTAGCTTCATTGTGAGCTTGTGTTGCGCTTGAAAGAACGCTAGTCGCTTGGTCAAAAGCATTTTTTTGTCCTACTTCAAGTTCTTTTGCGGCATTCAACTTACGAACTTTTGTGGCATCTGCGTTTTGTGATTGTTCAAGAACTTTCTTCGCATCTTTTACGATCGCTTTTTTAGCTTCTAGGTCTTTCTTCGCATCTTTTTCTTCTTTGACAATCTTATCAGCGCCAGTTCCATTTAGGACATCTTGAACATTTTGAACCTTCTTTTTAGCTCCAGCAACTTTCTCAGCTTGCTTATTTGTCGCATCCGTAGCTTCTTTAACAACAGTTTCTTGTGCTTCTTTTTTCTTTTGCACTTGATTTTGTTGGTCTTTTAAGGAATCAATCTTTTCTGTTTGCGTGGTTACTTCTTTCTTAGAAGTATCCATTGCAGTTTTTGTCTCTTCGATTGCTTGAGGAGTTGCGGCATCTTTCTTTTGTTTTGCTTGTTCAAGAGCTTGTTTAGCAGAGTTCTCTGTCCCTGAAGTTGTAGCTTCTTGCTTCTTAGCATCTTCAACAACAGGAGTTTGAGCTTCAACAGCTTGGTCAGCGTGCCCCTTAATTTCTTTTGCCTCTTCAACAATAGCTTTAGTTGGAGTCTTGGTTACAAGAGCAGTTCCATTTGAAACTTTAACCCCCTCAACTTGAGTGATGGATGTGGTAGGCGAGGCTTGTACATGTTTTTCTTCAGCTACTGTATTGCCCGTCGATTTCAAATCAACTTGTTCATCTGCTTTTGCAGATAGCGTTGAAAAACTTGTTAAAGCAACTCCTGCCGCTAGAGCAAGGGTTATTTTTTTCTTATTATTTTTACTTTTTCTTGATTTCATTTTTACCCACAAAAATTTGAAGCGTACCTGCTCCAAATCCAAGTCCTTCATATAATATTATAAACGTTCTCATTATACCATTTTTATTTACTATTGTAAACAAAAATATATATTTTAAATACTATTGTTTATATAAAAATCAATAAAAAATATATACAATAATTAAAAGGAGAATTTTTAAATGAAGATTGGAGAATTAGTCAGGGAATATCGACTAAGTAAAAAGCTAACTCAACAAGAGCTTGCCGAAAAAAGTGATCTTAGCTTACCTTTTATTAACCTGATTGAAAATAATAGAAGAAACTTATCTGTCGATACTCTACTAAAAATTTTATCTGCCATGGAAATAGATCCTTCTGATTTTTTTAGACCACTTTCCGAAACATCAGATGATAATCTTCAACTTTTAATTGAAAAAATTCAACTAAATCAAAATCGTACTGAAATTATTGAACTTTTTCTCAACATCCTAAATTTAAATGAAAAATAAAAAAAATTAAAAATTTTTTTAAAAATAAATAAAGTAGAAAAGAACTTACTTTTTCCTTCAAAACCTTGTTACGACGCGTTTTTGAAGCACTCAAAACTGAGTGCTTTTTTTATTTTTAAAAAATTTTTTCATTTTTTAATTTGTTTTTTAAAAAAATGGGCGTTTTCGACAACATTTGTGACATACTTCTAATGTAAAAAAAAAGGAGGTTTATAAATGGAAACTAAAAAAGATTAACTAACCTTTAGAAAAAGATGTTGAACTTAGTTCAAATAACATACTTTATCAAAATACTATGTGAAAGGAACTTAATAGAATGGCTAGAAGAAAATTAACACCGGAAGAAAAGCAAAGACGTTTAGAAGAAAAAATCAATAATGAAAATAGTATATTAGAGGTTTTCTCATCAAAGTCTTGCTTTGCTGGAATAGATAAATGTAAAGTATCCCTACAGGATTTTTCTGTAGAGCGTGTAGAAATTAAGAATTTAAAGCAGGATAGTTCATGTAATCTAAAAACCTCTATAGATGGAGAGTTACTTGGTTTAGATATTAAATCAGAATTTTTTGGGAAAATCACTATTTCTTTTGATAAATCAGATTTTAAAACACCCTACTGTTACATTGAATTAATTCACGGAGGTTTAAATTTCGAAACGGTTGGTATTGAGGGGATTAAAAATAGATTAGCAAACGCAATCGATTTTATTAAAAATAATTACGGTATTATCATTACATACTCGACTGCCCTCTTTCTCGAAATTGAGCTCGCTTATACTATTGCCTTTGATAAAACTCCAAACCTACAGCTCAGAAGTTTTCTACACAAATGTCTTTCATCAGGATACCCTCCAAATTTTGGAAATGAAAAAAGTAAAAAGAACAACTATGACTATCCAATTTTGAGTTCTAAGATTAGTAATGAAGAATTAACTGTTACTTACGATAAAATTGAAAAAGCAAAAAGCAAAAGACAAATCAGAAGAAAGGGTTCAAAACTAGATAATATTAATGTCCAAAGATTTGAACTAGTATTAAAGAAAAATAAAATAGAAAAATTTTTGGGAACCAATTCCTTAGATTTACTGAATGATGCACAATTGATAGAATATTTGGAATCAAAACTGCATTCAACAATAAACGTGTACATAAAGTTAATTGAAGAATCAAGTAATGAAACTAAAAGAGTACTTGAAGATGTGTATAGAAAATACGGTCCCCAAAGATATATTAAAGAATTTTTAATTCAAGTAAATAACTACTCTCTTAACAAATTGTCCCCTTTGGTGTTAGATGAAGAAACTTTAGCATTAATAAATATTGGTTTTAGCAAAAATAAAGGTAGAACCAAAAGAGCAATAATAGAATATTTTCAAAATAGTGAAAAATATTATTCTAAAAAAAACGAGACTGGATTAATGATTACTTGGCACGTTCGAGATATATTTAAACTATTTTATGAATCACTAGAAGTTGCTAGGGAAAAAGGGTTAGGATGTCATAAGGATACTACATCGGCTCATACATATAAACACGTTTTAAAAGATTATCCATTAGGTTATAGGAATAATATTTTCGACGAAATTATAAAATCTAATACTCGAAATCAAAAAAATAAAATTAGAAATCATGTTTTAAAAGAATTTCCTGATAAAGATTTAGATATCAATAAAAAATAACGCAAATTAAATAATAACTTTTTTATATTTATGGCTGTAAACCTTGATATAACAACGAACATATATTTATATGTAAACAGTTTGAGTTTAATATTTGAGAAAGGAAATAGATATGTGTAAATTTTTTAGAACAAAAAAAGAGCTTGTTTCTAAACTTTGGTCGGTGTCAGAAACAAACTCAAAATATACTAGTAATAATATCTATTACCTACTTCTATTATCGCAATAAAATTTAGAAATTTCAAGAGGATTATTAATTATGAAACAAACAATGAACAAAGAAGATTTAATTAAAATGGGTTACAATCCCTATACTGCCATTTCAATTATTAGACAAGCTAAGCAAATTATGGTACAAAAGGGATATGCCTTTTATAATAATCGACGATTGGGGCATGTCCCAATCGTTGCTGTTGAAGAAATTTTGGGTGTTTCACTTCACAAGGAGGAATAATGCCAAAAAATCAACAGAAAACTAAATTTCCAGGAGTCTATACTGATAAAGACGGTAAATTTTTTATTCAAACCGAATTTGGTATAGATAGAGTTACCGGGAAACGTGTACGAAAGAAATCAAGGGTAGATCAACACGGAAATTCATTTAATTCAGCTGCAGAAGCAAATAAGGAATTAACTCGGCTGAAATATGAATATCAACAATCTCAAGGTTATTCTAACTACCGGATGAAATATCGGCAATTTATGGAAGAACATTATATTCCATATTACAGAACAACGGTTGAGCACAGCACATTTTCAGTTCGAGAGAAAAACCTTTTACAGCTTTGTGATCGTTTTGGTGACATTACACTTCGTTCGATTACCCTCGAACAAGTCCAGAAGTTTCGAACATGGTTACTGACTAGTCAAGATGAGGATGGTGCAGGATATTCACAAGGATATGCTAGCCTCATCTTTGGCATGTTTAGGAAATCATTGGACTATGCTTTGCAAATGGGATATGTGGAAAAAAACATTTCTAAGCAATCTAATGCAATTCCTAAAGGAAAAAGTAATGTCCCATATTGGACTAAGAGCGAATTTGAAGCTGTTATTTCGAAAATTTACATTGAAGATGTATATGAACATTTAAACTTCGTGATGATTTGGGTATATTTCATGACTGGCGTACGTGTAAATGAAGGTTGTGCCCTTCAATGGAATGATGTTGACTTTGATAAGCAACGCCTACGAGTTCATCATATGCTTATTGTTAAAAACAAAAAAGAATGGACTCGTAATTCGTATTCGAAAACGAAAGACGGCCAAAGGATGATTAGTTTAGATAAAGATACTATTGATGTGTTAAAAAAATGGCGTGAAGCTCAAAAAAAGGTTGGACTAGGACACGAGAACGATTTTATCTTTTCATACGATGGCTTACCTATGTTGAAATCTACAATCTCAAGGATTATTAAAAGGTACGCCAAGATTGCTCACGTAAAGCCTATCCAAGCGAAAGGTCTACGTCACAGTCATGCTTCGCTACTAATTAATGAATTAAATGCTACTGTACTTATTCTATCAAAACGTTTAGGACACTCTTCTCCTGAAATCACATTGAAACATTACTCACATCTATGGGATGGCGCTGATGAAGTTATCACTAATGAAATGGTAGGAATTATTAATGTTTCTTTCCCATCTTCTAGCTTAGTACATTTCAACGGGAACCAATCAATTTCAAAATAACATTCCCACCAAAAACCCCACCAAAGAATTACTAACTCCTTAAAAAGCCTACTATATAGCGATTCCCAAGGAGTCTGCAACCGTTGAGTGGGAGTAAAGTTTCCTATAAAATAATAAATAATACTGCTGAAGCATGGACTACAGTGGTATTATTTTTTATAATTTCAATATTAGGAAAATTTCTCGACTCTCAACTCCTCTTTTTAAATCCTTGAAACCATGCTATAATATAGTAAGTATAGCTCCAATAACCTAATGATAAAGATTTCTTACATCATCCGTAAGTGTTATTCTACTCTGATTCATATTATAATGAAAGTAACAAAAGATGGAGGTGTTTCACATGGAAACAATTTTACGAGTAGAATCATTAAAAAAACATTATGGAAAAGAGCCGAATATCACCAAAGCCTTGAACGGTATATCTTTTCAAGTTGTCAAAGGTGAGTTCTTAGGGATTATGGGGAGCAGTGGTTCTGGGAAAACAACCCTTCTTAACTGTCTCGCTACTATCATCAAACCAACTGGCGGCTCCATTCAAATGCAAGAAAAAGATTTAGGTCAGTTAAAAGGTAGTCAGTTAGCTGATTATCGTGGCAAGGAAATTGGTTACCTCTTTCAAAATTTTGAGCTTTTGGACAATCTGACAGCCAAAGAAAATATTTTACTCCCCTTGTCTTTACACAAGGTCGATGAGAACGAAAGCAAGGTTCGGTTAGAATTGCTTTCCCAATATCTAGATATTTCTGAACTTCTGGATAAGTTTCCATCTCAATTATCAGGTGGTCAACGGCAAAGGGTAGCTGCTGCGCGTGCCTTGATTTTAGATCCTAAGATTGTATTTGCAGATGAGCCCACAGGAGCTTTGGATTCAAAAAATGCGACCATTTTGATGCAAAAATTATCCGAAATGAATCAAGTGGAAGAAACCACCATTCTCATGGTAACCCACGATTCAGTTGCAGCCAGCTTTTGCAACCGCATCTTGTTTATCCAAGACGGAAAACTATTCCATGAAATTCGACGCGATTATCCAAGAGAAAGTCAAGAAGATTTTTACCACAGAATACTAAAGGTCATGTCTGCACTGGCTGGAGGTGATGGCAATGTTTTCTAAATTAGTCTCAAGAAATAGCAAGAGGGATCGAAAGAATAATGGCTTGTATTTCAGTTCCATGGTTCTTTCTATTATCTCCTTTTACATCATCCTTTCTTTGTCCCATCAAGATGTGATGATCTTTCTCAAACAAATAGAGAGTGACGCTGTAAATAAACTCTTTAGCATGATTCCCATTCTTTATGTAGTAACCCTCTTTATTCTCTTTTTTCTAGTCTACTTCGCAAGCAGTATGCAGATGGAAAGGAGAAAACATGAATTTGGTGTCTATCTAACGCTAGGGATGCGAAGAAGCAAACTGTTCCTGCTGCTCCTACTCGAGGATTTGAGAAACAGTATCCTTGCTCTTGGAATAGGTCTTCCAATTTCAATCTTGATTTCAGAACTGATTAGCCTAATAACCGCTAAAATTGTTGGTCTAGGGATTATTGAACATCAATTTTCTCTATCTACTACAGCTCTATTCTATACAGTCATCGGTTTCCTAGCCGTAAAATTAGCTGTCTTTATTCTTTTAAGTGCAAAAACAGCCAATAAGGAAATCGGAGATCTGCTATCCTATTCTCCTTCTGGCATGAAGAAGCTACTCCCCAAGGGTGTGTACCTCCTTGCTTCTGTCCTCGGAATTTTGCTTCTAGGAACAGCCTATTACTTGGGGATGAGTGGACGAGCTTGGGAAAATGTCATGACAATGGGCATCACTGTTCTCTTGGGGACTCTAGGAACTATACTACTCTTCTTTGGTATGCGTTTGTTTATAGACTTTTTGGTCAAGCTTGGAAGCAATCGAAAACTCCACACCTATAATTTTAGACAGATTCAGGAATTAGTTATCCAGCGCTCAACTATACTGGCTATCTGCTCCCTCTTAATCTTCTCTGCCTTGTGCCTCTTTGGAGCAGGTGTTGCCATTGCAAGTGGCAATTCAGGCAATCATACCCATGTTTTGGATTATACATTTAGAGATAGCAAGCAGGAAACAGATGAAAATCTTGATGTAAATACAGTTAAAAAAGAGCTTGAAGCTGCTGGACTGGCATCACAGTTTTCAAAGATTCTACAAATCAAAGTGGGCGAACCGAAAGAACACGAGTCCGTGTCCTTCGAAGAGGTCATCAAGGAGTTGAAAAAGCAAAAAGACAGCAAGAACAAGGAAATTTTGCTCCATAAATTTAAACAGTCTACTACTTCCCACCTCATACCAGTTTCTGAATACAATGAACTTAGAAAGGCTGCCAATCTCCCTCCTCTAGAATTAACTAGTAAGGAAGCTTACTTGTATATGGGGAAAGATTTCCTCCCAGATGAGAGTCTCGTCAACTCTGTCCTAAAGACAAACCCTCAAATCAAAGTCATGGGAAATGATGTAAAATTAATTGGAGATGTGCAGTCTTTACCAATCGTAACGGATCGTGAAATAACCCTCTCTGTTGCTCTCATAGTCCCAGATGAGATTTTTATGAGCTATACAGACGGTCGCTATTCGAACTATGTTAGCGGTATCTTGACTCCTGAGCTGGTCAAGGAAAAAGGCTTGATGAGAGCTATCTCAGATACCAATGAAAAGCTAAATCAAACCTCTCTTGGCTATGAAAGCTATATACAAAATATGGGAAGACAATTGTTTTACATTATCTCTGCCAGCTATGTCACCATCTATCTGGCTATCATCTTCCTTGTTGTCGCAAATACAATTATCGGCGTTCAGTTTTTGATGGGACAAAGACAATCCTACAGACGATACCAGACCTTAATCCATCTTGGAGCAAACTACGAAACTCTTTGTAAATCTTCAGAAAAGCAAATCAATTGGTATTTTGGTCTGCCAATAGCTCTTGCACTTATCAGTAGTAGCTTCGGAGTGAGCTCCCTCCTCACAGGAGTAGTACCAGCCAGTGCAAGAATGGCCATAGGGCAGAAATTTATCACAGCCATGGTGATAATACTGCTGTTAGCTGGATTTGAAGTCATCTATATAAAAATTGTAAAGAAAAATAGCAACAAGTACTTGTTGTCCTTAATGGAACCCAAAAGAGACGAATAAGGTAGAATAAATTAGGAAAAGGAGGAACCGATATGAAGCATATTCTCGTTATTGAAGATGAAGTCTTGATTCGAGATGAGATTGTCATCTTGTTAGAGAAAGCGGGTTATCAAGTTGATAAGTTGACTGACTTCAAAGATACAAGCCAGCAAGTGCTGCAATACGATACAGATCTAATCATACTGGATTTGAATTTACCAGGAGAAACTGGCTTTCAAATTTGTAAAAATCTCAAGTCCAAACGCTCTGTGCCCATATTGGTTCTCACTTCCCGTGAACAACTAAAAGATGAGATCTACGCCCTGAAATTAGGGGCAGATGAGTATCTAACAAAGCCTTTCAAGAAAGAAAGATTTTTGGCACGTATAGAAAATATCTTGAAACGCTATGAAGGTAGACAAAATTTGCTTGAAAAAGATAATTTCCTGCTGGATAGAAATACCTATACTCTTTATATCAACGGACATTCGATTTTACTCCCTCAAAATCAAGGGAAATTGTTAGAAACCTTATTAGTGACAACTGATTCTGTCGTCACAAAAGAAGAACTAAGCATGAAACTGTGGAATACAACTGAGTTCATCGATGAAAATGCCCTACAAGTAAACATTGCAAGGCTGAAAAAGGTGATGAAACAGGCTGGCATTGCCCTTAAAGTCAAGTCCGTCAGAGGTATTGGTTACAAGCTAGAAGAGGTAAGTCCAGATGAAACATAATCTAAAATATATAGCTAGTTATCTGCCTTGGTTACTTGTTCTCTTAGCATTTGATCTATTTACAGCTGTCCTGCTTTGGCTTTCAGATGTAAGAATGTTTCAAGCTCTCATCCTTCTCTATATTTTAGCCACCGTCCTGCTTTTTTTCATCCTATCTTTCTTACTTATAAGAAAAGAAAGAAAAAAAGTCGCTGCCTATAAATCCTTCATAGCCAATCCTAAGATCGATACTGAGCTTGAATTATTGAATTTATCAAGTGCCTCAGAGAAAGAAAGCATTGAAAAAATAGCAGATACACTTTATCAAAAGCAGGCTCAAATAGGAAAACTCAACTCATTACTAGCCGAGTACGAGGACTATGTTGAAAAATGGGCGCATGAGATTAAACTTCCTTTATCGCTTCTTTCCCTCCTTTTAGACAATCAAAGTGACAAACTACCTGAGGATACTGCTTTTAAATTGGACTATGTGAAAAATCAAATCCAAGGAAATGTATCACAGATCTTATTCTACTACAGGGTGAAAAGTGAGAAAAATGATTTTCTATTTGAAGACCTTGACCTAGAAGAGTGTATCCAAGATCTTTTGGAGAACTTTGATCCCTTGCTCAAAGAAAAGAATTTTACGATTAAGTTAGAAAACATACAAGGAATCTGCTACACCGATCAACGCAGTTTTGGATTTATCCTGTCTCAAATACTAGCCAACGCCCTTAAATATAGCTCTGACAAACCAGAACTCAAGATTTCTATGTCAAGTGACAAGGGGCGCAAAACCCTGATTATTAGGGATAATGGGTGTGGAGTTAAAGCTTGCGACCTCCCTCATATCTTTGAAAAAGGATTTACAGGTGATTCAGGAGAGACAAGGAAAAAATCAACAGGCATGGGTCTCTATCTTGTCAAACAATTAGCAGATGCTTTAAAAATCGACATTGTAGTAAAATCCGAATGGATGCATGGATTTGAAATCTCTCTTTCTATTTCGTAATTTTTCGATTAAGAAAATTGCCTAGTCATAGAAAGCACATATTTTATCCCAAAAAGGAAAGCTGTACTGACCCCCAAAAGTTGGACAAATAATTATTGAAAGGATTTAGTTCTGTATTGCACAGGGCTAAGTCCTTTTAGTTTGACTTTAATTCGTTTGTTGTTTTAGTTCTGGAGAATAATAACGATTCATCCCTTTCTTGACGATATCTATGCCATAACGGCCAATTAATTTCATCATGTATTTTAGATCAGAAATATCCACACCAAATCTTTTCGAAAGCTTTTTGAAGCTTTGTCCTTGCTTTCTTAGTTCATAAATCTGAACTTTATCTTCATAATTCAATTTCATAATAAAACACCCCAAAAGTTAGATTTTTTCTGTCTAACTTTTGGGGTGCAGTTCAAATTTCTGATGGGATTTTAATATTTCATGATAATTCTTACCAGAAAAACTTTCGATAAATTCTAGCAATCGTTAAAAAGATAGCATAAAGTATGCCTAAGATAGTTAAAACTATTTTTCCAGTACTCACTTCTGAACCGATGACCAATATATGAAAGAGAGGAGCGAGACCAGTACACACATATATCAAATAAACAATAACATTTATTTCACCAATCCCAGCAATAAAGTCTTTCATTTTTATTTTCATTTACCTTCTCCAATAATCTACTTTTAATTTAAGTATATTATAAACTTCAGAAATTTAAAAGAATGTTATGATTAGATTTTAAGATTCCCAATATCTTCTACTTATGAAATCTGACAATCCCAATGTTGAACTATAAAAAACAGTAAAACCACTTGGTTCTACTGTCTCAATTCTAAAACGTTTGACGCTTAGCTTTACGTTCTGCACGTCCACGGGCACGACTTTCAGCACGCTTGGTTTTACGGCGTTTTTCATCAACTGCCCACTGAATTTTCTTCTTATAGCCTGGTTTGACTTTTTTCTTTTTCTTTTTAACCAAGCCAATCATTTCGATATCCAGTTTTTCCTGTTTCTTCTCACGATTGGCACGGCGGTCACGGTCATAAGTATCTTGGAATTCTCCATCTTTAACAACTTTAGGAGTAAACTTGATACCTAATTTCTCCAACTCACGGATATCAGAGTCATCACTAGGCTGGTAAAGGGTAATAGCTGTACCTGGCAAACCATTACGTCCAGTTCGTCCAACACGGTGGACAAAGAAGGACAAGTCCTGTGGGATAGCATCATTGATAACGTGACTGACTCCTTCAATATCAATACCACGCGCAGCCAAGTCAGTTGCGACGATATACTCAAAATCAAGATTTTTAACCTGATTCATAATTCGTTTGCGTTCACGAGGTGCAATATCTCCATGTATCTTAGCAACCTTCAAACCTTGAGCTGTTAGGTATGCATGCAATTCATCCGCACGAGTTTTTGTATTGACAAAAATCATGGCTAGATAAGGCTGCATGACTTGAGTCAACTCATAAATCTGAGCATTCTTATCACGACCCTTGGTCGAAATCAACCAGTTATCAATGGTATCAGAGATAACTGTTTTGGTCTTGATTTTCTCCATGACAGGATTTGACAAGTATTTTTTCAAGAATGGTTGCAGTTTTTGTGGAATAGTTGCTGAAAAGACCATAAACTGTAAGTCTTTCGGAAGACTGCCTGCAATCTTATCAACTGTTTCCAAGAATCCCATATCCAAGGTCATGTCGGCTTCATCGACTACAAAGGTCTTAGCTTTGTGAATGGCAAGATCACCAGACTTGACCAAATCATAGATACGACCTGGTGTTCCGATGACGATATGGGGCTGATTGCTGGCAAGTTTTTCAATCTGACGAGCCTTGTCTGTTCCACCTACATAGTTGGCAACTCGAATCTCTACTTCTGAGTGTCCCGCAATCTGGCGAGCTGCCTGGTAAATTTGAGTCGCTAATTCACGACTAGGAGCTGTGATAACGGCTTGTACACTATCACTCTCTTCATCCAGTTGTTGAAAAATCGGTAACAAGAAAGTATGAGTCTTTCCAGAACCAGTTTTTGATTCACCGACCAAGTCGCGACCCGCTAAGACAATAGGAATCAACTTTTCCTGAACCTCAGTAGGAGTGGTAAACTTCAACTCCTCTAATGCTTCTTCTATATATTTCTTAAATTTAAATTGTGTAAATGACATAGTATCCTCAATTCTATCTATCTTCTCATTATACCATAATTTAGTTGATTACAGGGAGGGATTTCCGTCAAAATAAACGCCATGAAATTCAAATGACTCAGGATACAAGACAAACACTCCTAGTTACGATGAACAAGGAGTGTTATAGGATTACTTGAGTTTCCATTCGTCTCTTAGCCAATCACAAAAATAGTGATAACGTTCCTTAAGAGCTTCATGATGCCCATGAGCATCAAAGGTAGAATATGTTGAGGGAACTTTCTCTGAAATCAGATCATGTAGCTCCCTTGCAAAAACAGGAGCCTTAGACAGACGATTGGAATGATTGGCACCTTCTGTCTGGCCATTTTGCAGATAAATCAGGCTTTGGCTCTGTATCAAGTCATGTTCCCTACAAAAGTCTGTAAAATCTGGATACCAGAAAGAACCACAGATAGAAAAGATACAGGTCGCAGGAAGATAACTACTATAGAGACTATAGATAGCTGCAAGGCCTCCCAGTGAATAGCCACCATAGGCAATCTTACTTTCATCAATCAAGTAGTCTTTCTTTAGAATTTTTAAAATTCCTTGAAAGAGCTTTTGATGGTATTGGTCTACCTTCCCACCAAAATCCGGAACCCCTTCTTTCAATGCATCAGACTGCCAGGGTGTAAAGTCATCGAGACGATTTTCTGGAATTAAACCTACCAAAATCACTGATTGAGATAGATCTGATAGATAGTCCAGTTCTCCATCATTTAGGAGCACAAGTGGGTAGGCTTGTTTAGAGTCATAGTTTGAAGGCAGACTGACCCTAACTCGAATTCCTTGCCAGTTAAACTCCTTATTTCTTGATAAAGTCATTGATCTTTTCAAGGGAATCAATCACTGCAGGACCGTAATCCATCAACTCATCGTAAGAGATAGTCATGATTTTTTGATTCTTGATTGCAGGTACATTTTCCAAAACAGCATTTGCCTTCATCAAATCCACTGCTTTTTCATCTAACTTTTGATTACGATCGCTGGTTACATAGATAATCAACTCTGGATCCATTGATACTAGATTTTCCAAGGTCAAACCAGAAGTTCCTGTTGCGACATTGGTATAACCAAGTTGGTTGAGCAAGCTTTCCTGAAGAGCTGACTTGTAGGCACCAAAGGTTTCGTCATTGTAGGCCACCATAATCAGAGCTTTTTTCTTTTCACCCTGTGTTTCTGGGTTAGCTTTTTTAACCGCATCGATTTTAGCTTGTAATTGTTCTGCGTATTGATTCGCCTTGTCTTGGACATTGAAAATGGTACCAAGATTCTTCACATCTTCTACGATATTTCCTAAATCTTGTTGGATAGTGGAAAGTGAAGCTTTTTGCGTATAAACAGGGATTTTGTTTTCATTCCAAGCACTAATGGTTCCCATTGACTTTTCAGAAAACATCATGTTGCGTCCCATCAAGGCATCTGGTTCATAAGAAAGAACTGTTTCTTGTGAGACAGATTTTTTATCACCAATGTGAGGGATGGCTTCAATAGCATCCTTGTATTTACCAGTTAACGCATTATCAGGATTGAGCATACCGACAATTTTATCCTTCAAACCGAGTTCAAGTAGAATTTCAGTTGTTGAGAGGTTGTTGGTGATGACTTTTTCAGGAGCCTTTTCGAAGACTTGTTCAACTTCATTTCCTTTAGCATCATAAGTCTTGATTGTTACAGGATAGCTGGTTTCTGTATTAGCTTTTTGACTAGCTTCTGTTGTAGCCGGTGTCGTTGCTGTTTCTTTAGATGCGTTACCACAAGCTGCCAAAGATAAGGTAGCTACTGTTACAAGCAAAATACTGAGTGTTTTTTTCATGTTTTTATTTTCCTTTTTAATTTTTATAAATAGTGAATCATAGCTTGCTGATCTTCTGTCCAAGTAATCTGACTTTGGACGTCATAGATAGTCTGCAATGAATCGGGTGTGATGGTCTCTTTTGGAGTCCCTTGGTAAACAATCTCTCCTTCTTTCATTAGGTAGAGATAGTCTGAATAGCGACAAGCTAGCTGAATATCATGTAATACTGCTAGTACATTGATATTGAGATGTTTGACAATGGTTAACAAGTCTAGCTGGTACTTGATATCTAAATGATTGGTTGGTTCGTCTAAGAGCAAGAGAGTCGGTTCTTGTGCCAAGGCACGTGCCAACAAAACCCGCTGCTTCTCTCCTCCTGACAAAGAAGAGTAGAGTCGATTTCTCTTTTCGAGCATATCTACCTTAACCAGAGCATCCTCAACCAGAGCAAAATCTCTGTCTTTTTCCTTTTGTAAGAAAGAGAGATGGGGTGTTCTGCCCAGCATGACAATTTCCTCAACCGTACAATCAAATTGTAACTGATTAAACTGTGTGACGACTGCCATCTGCTTTGCCGTTTCCTTGACGCTCAATTGTTCCAGTGGCTTTCCATCTAGAGAAATCAAGCCCTGATCAGGCTTTTCCTGTCGATAGAGGAGTTTCAGCAAGCTAGTCTTCCCACTGCCATTTGGTCCTAAAATGGTATGAAATTGGTTGCCCTCAAGTTTAAGTGAGACTCCTTTGAGAATTTTTTTCTCTCCGATTCCAAAGTGAATATCCTGACACATTAAGTCCATATCAGACCCTCACCTCCCTTCGTCTACTTCCAACCATGTAGATAAAGAAAGGTGCACCTACTAAGGCTGTGAAGATACCAATCGGAAGTTCAGCATTCTGAATCAAGACACGAGCAAGAACATCTGCCCAAACAACAAAGAGGGCACCTAGTAAAGTAGCTATCGGAAATAGCCTTCTGTAATTTGTCCCAACCAAACTTCGGGCTAGATGAGGTGTGATAAGGCCAACAAAACCAATAATCCCACAGGTCGATACCAAGATTGCTGTCATTATAGCCACAATCGTCACATAGAGATACCAGTAAAAACGCAAGGGAATTCCCAAGGTCAAAGCCGCTTCATCTCCCATCATCATGGCATTAAAAACACGATATTGGGTAGAGAAAAATAAGAAAGCTATTCCCACTACTACTGTTGGCAAAGTTAAGTGAGCCCAGGAGGTCCCCGCTAAGGAACCCATGGTCCAAAACTTGATAGTCATAACGCTATCAGCATTGGCCCCAATTGAAATAATAAAGTTTGAAAAAGCCAAAAATAGTGCATTGACAACTGTCCCCGATAAGATTAAGCTAGAAGTTGTCATTCTGCCTTGCATGGATGCGATGAGTAGAACTGCAACCGTTGCTAAAATCGCTCCGAGGAAAGATCCTAGACCAATCATAACTTTAAATCCAAGAATAATACTCAAAGTTGCTCCAAAGGTTGCCCCGGCTGAAATTCCTAATACATAGGGCTCTGCGATAGGATTGTTGACCGTTGACTGCATGACACTACCACACATGGAAAGACCAGCACCAACTATCAAACCAAGAAAAACCCGTGGCAACCTCATATTCCAAACAATAGCGAGTGTAGATTTTGAAAGGTCTCCTATATCCAACGGAGTTCCCATCTTATTCAAAATTATCCGATAGGTATCACTCAAACTAATTTGAACTGAACCCATAGAAACAGCTAAAAATAGAGAGATTCCCACAGTTACGAGCAAAAAAGCTAATAGAAAAAAATATCGCAGGTTTTGATGACTTCCAGAAAATTTGGAAAGCATGAAACCCTCCCTTTATCAAAGATTAAAAATTTAGACAATTTTCATAATTAGTATACCACATTTCTAAATTAGGGACAAGACTAGAAAAATGTACAAAAAAATCTCCCCGAAGGGAGACATATCTGGTTTATTTTTCCTTACAGTGCTAGGAACCGGAACCGAAGAACATACTTGAGTATATCGAGGTAAGGTGACAAAATAAAAAGCTACTCAAATAGAGTAGCCTTATTCCCAAGATATGTTCAATTGAACACAGCCTAAGCACTTGGCAAAAAATAAAAAGCCCTCTGAAGTCAGAGAGTTTATTTGAGCTCGGGCTAAAATCCTAGTGAAAAAGATGAAACTCCTTGTGTTCATCGAACACTGTGTCCTTTCCCTATTTTCATACGGATTTTTATCGCCCTTGGCATCATGATTCTTACTGGATAAAACGTTTATAGACTACACGGCAAGCCGAAGATTGTACAAAAATTTTGAGAAACAAAAAAATCTCCCCGAAGGGAGACATATCTGGTTTATTTTTCCTTACAGTGCTAGGAACCGGAACCGAAGATTATACTTGAGTATATCGAGGTAAGGTGACAACGCAATGTAAGTGGAAAATAAAGCAGATTAACGACGAAGTCCTAGAGAGTTGATCAACTCACGGTAACGGTTAACGTCGTTTTTACGCAAGTATGCAAGCAAGTTACGACGACGACCGATTTTCTTCATCAAACCACGGTAAGTAGCGTGGTCTTTTTTGTGCTGTTTGATGTGTTCGTTAAGGTGGTTGATTTCCCAAGTAAGGACAGCAACTTGAACCTCTACTGAACCTGTATCACCTTCGTGACGTGCATATTGTGCAATGATTTCATTTTTTTTCTCTTTTGAGATTGCCATGATTTTCTCCTTTTTATTTGGCTTCATCCGAGTGACAGGTTGGCATGCCTGCAACCAAGAAGAAGTTATTTGTCTTTACGACAATCCCTATTCTACCAAGAACTAGGTCCTTTGTCAACTGATTTACCATTCTTTACTAAATGATCTAGTAAAATCCTATCTTCTAGAGTTTAGTTAATTCCCACAACATGAAAAAACAAAAAACTTTCACAAAATCCTTGAAAAATCTAGCAATCATGCTATAATAATGCATAGAGACAAGTCGCTTAGAATCTTTCTTTTAGAGAATGCGTGGTTGCTGAGAACGCATAGGAAGTCTAAACTGATACTACTCTACTAACTTTTATGAAAACATAAAACGGTGGCCACGTTAGAGCCAATCAGAGGTGTCCCTCTTTTTTGAGGAACATAAATGAAGGTGGAACCACGTTGCGACGTCCTTTTTGGATGTTGCTTTTTTGTTTGGAGAATAGTTAATCGCAAAAAAGTGAAGATGGAGATTGATATGAAGAAAACATTGTTCTGGGTGATCGCCTGTATTTACCTTATAGTCTATGTATGGCTAATGAAAACTCTTAGTCTATGGGGCTCGGAGTCCATTGTTTTCTTTGCATTTTTTGCATTTATTCCTCTTATACCATTTCATGCTCCTTTTCTCGGTATCTTAATGTTTTTTAAGAAAAAGGAACTCGTGATAGCAGGATATCTTTTTAGTCTTACTGCTGGTATTTATTTGGTTAATGCTATAAGAAGCTATCCGATAAGGATATACATGAGTGGTGAAATGACTGATGAACAATATATGTCTTTAATCCTTTCCTTAGTAAGTTATTTACTTATTTCTACAGTTTGTTTTGTTTATAGAATGAAAATGTTAGAACATCATTCAGTTAGATAAGCAAATATTATTGTTCTTTATAACTAACCCTTTGCTATTTCTTCAAACCTCAATTTTAAATGATGATAAATTTTTAAGGAGAAAATCATGATTCAAATTACTTTCCCAGATGGCGCTGTTCGTGAATTCGAATCTGGCGTTACTACTTTTGAAATTGCCCAATCTATCAGCAATTCTCTAGCTAAAAAAGCTCTTGCTGGTAAATTCAACGGCAAACTCATCGACACTACTCGTGCTATCACTGAAGACGGAAGCATCGAAATCGTGACACCTGATCACGAAGATGCCCTTCCAATCTTGCGTCACTCAGCAGCTCACTTGTTTGCCCAAGCAGCTCGTCGTCTCTTCCCAGATATCCACTTGGGTGTTGGTCCAGCTATCGAAGATGGATTCTACTATGATACGGATAATCAAGCCGGTCAAATCTCAAACGAAGATCTTCCTCGTATCGAAGAAGAAATGAAGAAAATCGTGAAAGAAAACTTCCCATCTATTCGTGAAGAAGTGACCAAAGACCAAGCTCGTGAAATCTTCAAAAACGATCCATACAAATTAGAATTGATCGAAGAACACTCTGAAGATGCTGGTGGCTTGACCATCTACCGTCAAGGTGAATACGTAGACCTTTGCCGTGGCCCACACGTCCCATCAACAGGTCGCATCCAGGTCTTCCATCTTCTTAACGTTGCTGGTGCCTACTGGCGCGGAAATAGCGACAATGCCATGATGCAACGGATCTACGGTACAGCTTGGTTTGACAAGAAAGATTTGAAGGACTATCTTCAAATGCGTGAAGAAGCCAAAGAACGTGACCACCGTAAACTTGGGAAAGAACTTGATTTGTTCATGATTTCTCAAGAAGTTGGTCAAGGTCTTCCATTCTGGTTGCCAAACGGTGCAACGATTCGTCGGATACTCGAACGCTATATCGTGGACAAGGAAGTCGCTGCAGGCTACCAACACGTTTACACACCACCAATCGCTTCTGTTGAACTGTATAAGACTTCAGGCCACTGGGATCACTACCGTGAAGATATGTTCCCTCCAATGGATATGGGAGATGGGGAAGAATTTGTCCTTCGTCCAATGAACTGTCCTCACCACATCGAAGTCTACAAACACCATGTGCATTCTTATCGTGAATTGCCAATCCGTATCGCTGAAATTGGGATGATGCACCGTTACGAAAAATCAGGTGCCCTTACAGGTCTTCAACGTGTCCGTGAAATGTCACTGAACGATGGACATACCTTCGTTGCTCCAGAACAAATCGAAGATGAATTCAAGAAAATCCTTCAATTGATCATTGATGTTTATGAAGATTTCAACTTAACTGATTACCGCTTCCGTTTGTCTTATCGTGATCCTGCAGATAAACACAAATACTTTGACAATGATGAAATGTGGGAAAATGCGCAACGCATGTTGAAAGCAGCTGTTGACGACATGGGTGTAGAGTACTACGAAGCCGAAGGGGAAGCAGCCTTCTACGGACCAAAATTGGATATCCAAATGAAGACAGCACTCGGTAAAGAAGAAACCCTCTCTACTATCCAGCTTGACTTCTTGTTACCAGAACGCTTTGATCTCCACTATATCGGAGCTGATGGCGAAGAACACCGCCCAGTTATGATTCACCGTGGGGTTATCTCAACCATGGAACGCTTCACAGCTATCTTGATTGAAAACTACAAGGGTGCCTTCCCAACATGGCTTGCTCCTCACCAAGTCACTGTGATTCCTGTTTCAAACGAAAAACACGTGGACTACGCTTGGGAAGTAGCTAAGAAACTTCGTGACCGTGGTGTCCGTGTCGATGTCGATGAACGCAATGAAAAAATGCAGTTCAAGATTCGTGCTTCTCAAACTCAGAAAATTCCTTACCAATTGATCGTTGGGGACAAGGAAATGGACGAGAATGCTGTAAACGTCCGTCGTTATGGTCAAAAAGAAACAGAAACCATGCCAGTAGATGCATTTGTCGAATTGATTCTTGCAGACATTGCAAATAAATCTCGTGTTGAAAAATAAGAAATAAAAGCTGGGTTAAGATTTCCAGCTACCTAAAAAAGAGGTTGGGACAAAAGATCCCGACCTCTCTTTTTATTAGCAATCAAACTTTGACGCGGTAGCTGATTGAACTTCTTGTTCGTCTTTTAGACTCCAAAAAGCTCCTAATCATCCTCGCGGGGCTGGGACTACGAAATCGAGACTTTGTCTATCGATTTCTGTCCCACCGCCT
>OGTC01000198.1_pt1 | contig 33165 bp, 18 predicted proteins | sample 1574531 | NCBI WGS metagenome assembly OGTC01 (sample SAMN03295859, study PRJEB24534) | human gut metagenome | isolation source: fecal sample 2 from infant 9 | host: Homo sapiens | place: USA: Pittsburgh, PA | collected 2014-07 | reverse complement strand
TTGATACTCAATGAAAATCAAAGAGCAAACTAGGAAGCTAGCCGCAAGCTGTACTTGAGTACGGTAAGGCGACGCTGACGTGGTTTGAATTTGATTTTCGAATAGTATAAATGACAGAATGCTAAAGTTCTACAAACACCTTTGAGGAGAAAAGTGTCATGAGTGATTCTAGAAAAGAAGAAATCGACAAACTAGAGAAATCTAAGATTTATTGCCAAAATCTTACAAAAGAAGAGTTGCAAGAGACCTATGCCAGCTTGGTGGAGGAGAATTTTCCTGATTCTAAACGAATTCATTTTATAGCTGATTTAGGTAGGAGCCCAGAAATTGCCTTTCATTTTGAGCTCATTTGCAACGATTGGGAGGAAGGAACTGACCTGAATTTTGAAGCGAGTTTTGACCAGCATGGGCAGGCGGGAATCGATTATCTTTTAGAAACTCTCAATCAAGAGGAAGTGGAGAGTCAACGCGTTTTGATTGTATATCTTCTAGCGAAAATCCTTTCCAAAGTAAGACATAGAGATTTTTATGCTTCTTCTTGTAAGCAAGTACTTCCTGTTCTAATCTCTCTTTTAACTAGTTCAGAAGCTTCGAATCGTAGAAAGCTAATCATTGCCCTAGGTTGGATTGGTTCAATAGGTGAGATAGAAATCTTAGGACAACATCTCTTGACTGACCAAGATGCTCTTTGTCGTGCCTGGTCTGCCAGTAGTCTAATGCAATTATCTTTTCATCAAGTAAAAAAAGAAATCTTAATGGAAAAAACGAAGGATTTGTTTTGTGAAGCAATTACAGAAGAAAAGGACTTACAGGCTTGCGCTCTGATGATAGAAGCAGCCCAGGTATTGTTTGGGAAAAGATGGATCCCTACATCTGCTGTAGAGAAGTTGGAAATCGAAAAGATTGAGAAAGCAAGAAAATCAGCAATTAGATTTTTAAAGAAATAGTGAGACAAGGTTGTTGAAAAATCATATAGAAAAGAAAGTGCAGAAATATCAACGAAAAATGATTGTATCTAGTAGATTCAGTCATTTTTTGATTTCTCTAGATGTTTCTGAAATATGGTATAATAGAAGCATGGCAAACAAAAATACAAGTAAAACAAGACGGAGACCGTCAAAAGCTGAATTAGAAAGAAAGCAAGCTATCCAACGGATGTTAATTTCCTTAGTCATAGCTTTTTGCTTAATGTTCGCTGCTTTGAGATTAGGAGCAGTTGGACTCACCCTCTATAATCTTATTCGATTACTAGTAGGAAGTCTGGCCTATCTGGTCATCTTTGTCGTTCTAGTCTATCTTTTTTTCTTCAAATGGATTCGGAAGCAAGAAGGTCTAATCTCAGGTTTTCTTTGCATTTTTTCAGGCTTATTGTTGATTTTTGAAGCTTATCTTGTATGGAAATATGGCTTAGAGCAGGCTGTCTTAAAGGGAACTTTAGCCCAAGTTTTGACAGATTTGACAGGCTTTCGTGTGACTAGCTTTGCTGGAGGAGGGCTTCTAGGTGTTGCCCTTTATATTCCAGTCGCTTTTCTCTTTTCAAATATTGGTACATACTTTATCGGAGCTATTTTAATCTTGATCGGTGCTCTTCTAGTTAGTCCTTGGTCTGTCTATGATGTCGCTGATTTTCTTGGAGCACGTTTTGCCCTTTGGATGGAGCGACGTGAGCAGAAGAAACAGGAACGTTTTATCAAACGAGAAGAAGAAAAAGCTCGTAAGGAAGCAGAGGAACAGGAAAGACTAGAAAAAGAACAAGCAGAACAAGCCTTGTTGGATATACCTCCTGTTGATATGGAAACTGGCGAGATTTTAGAAGCACCTCCTGTTCACTTTGATGATTTACCACCTCTTCCAGAGGAAGAATGGGTAGAACCTGAAATTATTCTCCCTCAAGCAGACTATGAAGTTCCTAGCGAAGTTGACAGTCCAGAGGAAGATGAGTTTTTAGAGGATGAGGATGTTGAGGTAGATTTTTCTGCTAAAAAAGCCTTGGAATACAAACTTCCAAGCTTGCAACTCTTTGCACCCGATAAACCAAAAGATCAGTCAAAAGAAAAGAAAATCGTTCGAGAAAATATCAAAATTTTGGAAGAAACCTTTGCGAGTTTCGGTATCAAGGTAACGGTTGAACGTGCTGAAATCGGTCCATCAGTTACCAAGTACGAAGTCAAGCCAGCCGTTGGTGTTCGTGTCAATCGCATTTCCAATCTAGCAGATGACTTGGCTCTGGCCTTGGCTGCGAAAGATGTCCGTATCGAAGCTCCAATTCCAGGGAAATCCTTGGTCGGGATTGAAGTGCCTAACTCTGAAATTGCGACCGTATCTTTCCGGGAACTCTGGGAACAATCGCAAACTAAACCTGAAAATCTCCTAGAAATTCCTCTTGGGAAAGCAGTTAACGGAACAGCTCGTAGTTTCGACCTTGCTAAAATGCCTCACTTACTTGTGGCTGGATCGACCGGTTCTGGTAAATCTGTTGCAGTCAATGGTATTATTGCAAGTATTCTCATGAAGGCTCGACCAGATCAAGTCAAGTTTATGATGGTGGATCCGAAGATGGTTGAGTTGTCAGTCTATAATGATATTCCTCACCTCTTGATTCCAGTTGTGACGAACCCTCGTAAGGCCAGCAAGGCCCTTCAAAAAGTCGTAGATGAGATGGAAAACCGTTATGAACTCTTTGCTAAAATTGGGGTTCGTAATATTGCTGGTTTCAATGCTAAGGTGGAGGAATTCAACGCTCAATCTGAGTACAAACAAGTACCTCTTCCTTTAATTGTCGTGATTGTGGACGAGTTAGCTGACCTTATGATGGTGGCCAGCAAAGAAGTAGAAGATGCCATTATCCGACTCGGACAAAAGGCGCGTGCAGCTGGTATTCACATGATTCTTGCAACCCAACGTCCTTCAGTGGATGTTATTTCTGGTCTGATTAAGGCCAATGTACCGTCTCGTGTAGCCTTTGCTGTTTCTTCAGGAACGGATTCACGTACGATTTTGGATGAAAATGGTGCGGAAAAATTGCTTGGTCGAGGGGATATGCTCTTCAAACCAATCGATGAAAATCACCCTGTACGCTTGCAAGGTTCCTTTATCTCTGATGATGATGTGGAACGTATTGTTAGCTTTATCAAGGCTCAAGCAGATGCTGATTATGATGAAAGCTTTGATCTCGGAGAGGTTTCTGAGACAGAAGGTGAGTCTGGTACAGGAGATGAAGGTGGAGATCCGCTATTTGAAGAAGCTAAGGCTCTGGTCATTGAAACTCAAAAAGCGAGCGCATCCATGATTCAACGCCGTCTATCGGTTGGTTTTAACCGAGCAACTCGCTTGATGGAAGAATTAGAGATGGCTGGGGTTATTGGTCCAGCAGAAGGAACGAAGCCACGAAAGGTTTTACAACAATAAAAAACGTAAAAATAGTATAAAAATGCATGGAAACTTTATTGAAAAGTTAGTCAAAAATGGTCTAACTTTTACGATGAAGTTTCCTTTTTTATAGCGATTTCTTTAGAAATAAGACTATCTGAAAATCGTTTCAGACTTAGCAAATAATCGGATTTTACTTTTACTAGTTTTACCTGTTAAAGTATTGATTTTTTAAACTGTTTTTGATATATTAATTTGGTATAGAAAAAATTATATGTTTATCCAGAAGTGTTTAAAAATTGAGGAGGATATTTTTTTAAAATAAAATGCAAACGCTTACTTGGTAAACTGAAAGGAACAAAAAAACCGATGGATAAAGGATTATTTGAAAAACGTTGCAAATATAGTATTCGAAAATTTTCATTAGGGGTTGCTTCTGTTATGATTGGTGCAGCTTTCTTTGGAACTAGCACTGTTCTCGCAGATTCTGCACAAACAGGTTCAACAGCGACTATGCCAGCTGATTTGGCGGCAGCTCTTGCCAATGCTAAAGAGGACGATGGGCATGACTTTGAAGCACCAAAACCTGGTGAAGACCAAGGCTCTCCTGAAGTAACTGAAGGACCAAAGACTGAAGAAGAATTGCTGGCAAAAGAAAAAGAAACTGCTACAAGCTCAGCAGCTTCAGATACTCTTCCTGAAGAACTACGTGGAAAACTTGATAAGGCTGAAGAAAATGGCCGCACTGCCTCAAAAGAAGAACTAGAAAAAGAAGATAAAAGCTTAGTCCCAGAAGATGTTGCTAAAACAAAAAATGGAGAATTAAACTACGGTGCGACTGTCGAAATTAAAAGCCCTGCTGGGCTCGGTAGTGGTATCGTTATCGGGGAAAATCTCGTTTTGTCTGTTTCTCATAACTTTATCAAAGATGTTCCAGATGGCAATAATCGTAAGGTAGCTGATAATGTTGAAAGTGATGAAGATGTTTATACGATTTCTTATCAAGGGGCACCAGACGTCAAATTCAGTAAAAATGATGTGAAACACTGGGATCGTGAAGGATTCCTCAAAGGGTATAAAAATGACCTGGCAATCGTTAAGCTTCGTACACCTCTCGCAAATGCGCCTGTTGAAGTGACTGATAAACCTGCGACAACTAAGGTAGGAGATAAGGTCCATGTATTTGGATATCCAAAAGGAGAGCTTGATCCGATTCTGAATACAACTGTTGAGGATATTAATAATCACGGAGAAGGTGTTCGTGGAATTAGCTATCAAGGAAGTGAACCAGGTGCTAGTGGTGGCGGCATTTTCGATGAAAATGGGAAATTGATTGGTATTCACCAAAATGGTGTATCTGGTAAACGTAGTGGAGGTATTCTCTTCTCACCTGCTCAGCTGGAGTGGATTCAAAACTACATCAAGGGTATTGAAACAACGAAACCAGCTGGTCTAGATGCTCTCGATAAACAAGTTGAGGACAAGGAAGAAAAACCAAAAGAGGATAAACCTAAGGAAGATAAGCCAAAAGAAGAAACACCAGCAGAAAATAAACCTGCTGAAAACAAGCCAGCTGAGAACAAGCCAGCAGAAAATAAACCTGCTGAAAACAAGCCAGCTGAGAATAAACCAGCTGAATCAAAAGAAGTTTCTCCAGAATGGAAAACAGTTGAAAATAAAGACCAACAGGGAACAGTAACAATCCGTGAAGAAAACGGAGTTCGTTACAACCAATTAGCTTCAACTGCTCAAAATGACAATGGTAAGAAACCAGCCTTGTTTGAAAAAGATGGTTTGACAGTCGATGCTAATGGAAATGCCACAGTTGATTTGACCTTTAAAGAAGAATCTGAAACAGGTAAATCTCGCTTTGGTGTCTTCATGAAATTTAAAGACACTGATAACAACGTTTTTGTAGGGTACGACCAAGGTGGATGGTTCTGGGAATACAAGTCAAATGGAAGTGGACTTTGGTACCAAGGTGGACGTGTTGCAGCTCCAGTAAATGGTTCTGAAAACCACTTGACCATCAGCCTCAAATCAGATGGACAGCTCAATGCAACTAACAATGATGTCAAACTCTTTGACACAGTGACCTTGCCATCTGCAGTTAATGACAAACTCAAAGATGAGAAGAAAATCGTTCTTAAAGCTGGAACCTATAACAGTAGTGAACGAACCATTGTTAATGTCAAAACTGATGACCAAGAAGGTGTGAAAAACAATCAAGAAGCCGCTGAAAAAGAAAAGGGCGACACAGTAGATGATAGCAATGTCAAGTACGACACTATCGAATCTACAGTGCTGAAAGCAGTCATCGACCAAGCCTTCCCACGTATTAAAGAGTACGTCCTCAATGGCAATAAGCTTCCAGGTCAAGTGCAACCGATTAATCAAGTTGTGATTAACAAGCACGCTGTGACTCCTGAAGTTACCTATAAGAAGGTCAATGCAACGACTGCCGAGTATGAAATGAAACTCCGTGATGAGGAAAACCTCATCAATGCAGATATGACCGTTCGTTTGCAAGTGGTGGACAACCAACTTCACTTTGATGTGACTAAGATTGTCAACCATAACCAAGTTACACCAGGACAAAAGATTGATGACGAACGTAAATTACTTTCTTCAATCAGCTTCCTAGGAAATGCCTTGGTATCTGTTTCAAGCGACCAAGCGGGAGCGAAGTTTGATGGGGCAACCATGTCAAACAATACTCACGTCAGTGGTGATGACCATATCGAAGTAACAAATCCAATGAAAGAATTAGCCAAAGGCTACATGTACGGATTTGTTTCAACAGATAAACTCGCTGCTGGTGTATGGAGTAACTCGCAAAATAGCTATGGTGGTGGTTCTTACGACTGGACACGTTTGACAGCTTACAAGAATACGATTGGCAATGCCAACTATGTGGAAATTCATAGCTCTGAATGGCAATGGGAAAAAGCCCACAATGGAGTTGTCTTCCCAGCATACACTCAAGAACTTCCAAGTGCAAAAGTTGTCATCACTGAAGATGCTAATGCTGACCATAAGGTTGACTGGCAAGATGGTGCCATCGCTTACCGTAGCATCATGAACAACCCTCAAGGATGGGAAAAAGTTAAAGACATTACAGCTTACCGTATCGCTATGAACTTTGGTTCACAAGCACAAAACCCATTCCTCATGACCTTGGATGGTATCAAGAAGATCAACCTCCACACCGATGGTCTTGGTCAAGGTGTTCTTCTTAAGGGATACGGAAGTGAAGGACATGACTCTGGTCACTTGAACTACGCGGATATCGGTAAACGTATCGGTGGTGTTGAAGACTTTAAGACTCTTATTGAGAAAGCTAAGAAATATGGTGCCCATCTCGGTATCCACGTTAATGCTTCAGAAACCTATCCAGAGTCTAAATACTTTAATGAAGATATTCTTCGTAAAAATGCAGATGGTAGCTATAGCTACGGTTGGAACTGGCTTGACCAAGGTATCAATATTGATGCTGGTTATGATCTCGCTCATGGGCGTCTAGCTCGTTGGGAAGAGTTGAAGAAAGAATTGGGTGAAGGTCTAGACTTCATCTATGTCGACGTATGGGGGAACGGTCAATCAGGTGACAACGGTGCCTGGGCAACTCACGTTATTGCGAAAGAAATTAACAAACAGGGTTGGCGCTTTGCTATTGAGTGGGGCCATGGTGGTGAATATGATTCTACCTTCCAACACTGGGCAGCTGACTTGACCTACGGTGGCTATACAAATAAAGGTATTAACAGTGCCATCACTCGCTTTATCCGTAACCACCAAAAAGATTCTTGGGTTGGTGACTACAGAAGTTATGGTGGTGCAGCTGACTACCCACTTCTAGGCGGTTATAGCATGAAGGACTTTGAAGGATGGCAAGGACGAAGTGACTATAACGGTTATGTAACAAACTTGTTTGCTCATGACGTTATGACTAAGTACTTCCAACACTTCACAGTCAGCAAATGGGAAGATGGCAAACCAGTAACCATGACTGACAATGGTAGTACCTATAAATGGACTCCAGAAATGAAAGTCGAGTTGGTCGATGCTGCAAATAACAAGGTTGTTGTAACTCGTAAATCCAATGATGTCAACAGTCCACAATATCGTGAACGAATTGTTACGCTTAACGATCGTGTGATTCAAGATGGTTCAGCCTACTTGACACCTTGGAACTGGGATGCAAATGGTAATAAGCTTGAAAGTGACAAGGAAAAAATGTACTACTTCAATACTGAAGCAGGTGCAACAACTTGGACACTTCCTAGCGACTGGGCAAATGGTAAGGTTTACCTTTATAAGCTAACTGACCAAGGTAAAACTGAGGAAAAAGAAGTTGCCGTGAAAGATGGTAAGATTACCCTTGACCTCACTGCAAATCAGCCATATGTTCTCTATCGTTCTAAACAAACAAATCCTGAAATGTCATGGAGTGAAGGAATGCATATCTATGACCAAGGATTTAACAGTGAATCTTTGGATCATTGGAAGATTTCTGGAGATGCTTCTAAGGCTGAAATCGTGAAGTCTCAAGGTGCCAACCAAATGCTTCGTATCCAAGGCAATAAAGAAAAAGTTAGTCTCACTCAAAAATTGACTGGCTTGAAGCCAAATACTAAATACGCAGTGTATGTCGGTGTAGACAACCGTAGTAATGCTAAAGCAAGTATTACCGTTAATACTGGTGAAAAAGAAGTAACCAACTACACCAACAAGTCACTCGCCCTCAACTATGTAAAAGCCTATGCTCACAATACTCGTCGAAGCAATGCAACGGTTGATAACACAAGTTATTTCCAAAACATGTATGCTTTCTTTACAACAGGTTCAGATGTATCAAATGTAACCTTGACCTTGAGTCGTGAAGCAGGCGATGAAGCAACTTACTTTGATGAAATCCGTACTTTTGAAAATGACTCTGCTATGTATGGTGACGGTCACGATACTGCAACAGGCGTCTTCAAACAAGACTTTGAAAATGTTGGTCAAGGTATCTTCCCATTTGTCATCGGTGGTATCGAGGGTGTTGAAGATAACCGTACTCACTTGTCTGAAAAACATGGTCCATACACACAACGTGATTGGAACGGCAAGAAAGTTGATGATGTTATCGAAGGAAATTGGTCACTCAAGACAAACGGTCTCGTAAGTCGTCGTAACTTGGTTTACCAAACAATTCCACAAAACTTCCGCTTTGAAGCAGGCAAGACCTACCGTATTACATTTGACTATGAAGCTGGATCTGACAGTACTTACGCCTTTGTAGTCGGTAAGGGAGAATTCCAATCTGGACAAGCAAGTAATTTGGAAATGCATGAATTGGCAAATACTTGGACAGATTCTAAGAAAGCGAAACGTGCAACCTTCCTCGTAACAGGTGCAGAAACTGGCGATACATGGGTAGGTATCTACTCTACAGGCAATGCAAGTAACACTCGCGGAGACTCAGGTGGTAATGCTAACTTCCGTGGGTACAATGACTTCATCATGGACAGACTTCAAATCGAAGAAATTGTCTTGACTGGTAAGATGATGACAGAAAATGCTGTCAAGAACTATCTTCCAACTGTTGCTATGACTAACTACACTAAAGAAACAATGGATGCTTTGAAAGAAGCTGTCTTCAACCTCAGTCAAGCAGATGATGATATCAGTGTAGAAGAAGCTAAGTCTGAAATTGCTAAGGTCAATGCTCTTAAAGATGCTTTAGTGATGAAGAAAACAGCTCTTGTAGCAGATGACTTTGCAAGTCTTTCGGCTCCTGCTCAGGCTGGTGAAGGTCTTGAAAATGCCTTTGATGGCAACGTGTCAAGTCTATGGCATACATCATGGAGCGGAGGAGATGTTGGCAAACCAGCAACCATGGTCTTGAAGGAACCAACTGAAATCACAGGCTTCCGTTATGTTCCACGTGGTTCAGGTTCAAATGGTAACTTGAGAGATGTTACTCTTGTAGTAACGGATGAAACAGGTAAGGAACATACCTTCAATGCAAGCAATTGGGCTAACAATAATAAACCAAAAGATATTGACTTTGGTAAGACTATCAAGGCTAAGAAGATTGTTCTAACTGGAACAAGAACCTACGGTGATACAGAAAACCAATATCAATCAGCTGCAGAATTGATCTTTGCTCGTCCTCAAGTTGCTGAAGCAGGTCTTGACACAAGTGCATATGAAGCAGCCTTGGCAAAAGCTCAAAAATTGACTGATAAGAGTAATCAAGAGGAAGTAGCAAGTGTTGTTGCCAGCATGAAATTTGCAACAGATAATCATCTCTTGACAAATAGAATGCTTGAGTACTTTGCAGATTATCTCGACCAATTGAAAGACCAAACACCTACTCCAACTCCAGATCCAGAACCAACTCCAGAACCTAAACCTGAAACTCCAACTTCAAGCAAGGGTGATGAAGCAGCACCAGTTGTTGACCTTCCAGAATTCACAGGTGGTGTAAATGGTGTTGAAGCCGCAATCCATGAAGTTCCAGAGTTTACTGGAGGTGTGAACGCAGCTGAAGCCGCTGTTCATGAAGTACCAGAATACAATGAAGTTGAGGGAACCGCAGGAAATGAAGTAGCTATCCACGAAGTTCCAGAATTTACTGGAGGTGTAAATGGAGCTGAAGCCGCTGTCCATGAAGTACCAGAGTATACAGGTGCGATTGGAACAGCAGGTGATCAAGCCGCACCTACTGTAGACAAACCAACTGAAGGTGTTCGTGTCTTGTCAGATAAGACTACAGGAGTTGTAGTTGCAGGACTAGCAAGAGATTTGGCTACAGATCTTAATCTTAAAGTTCAAAAAGTAACAGACCAAAGTCTACAAGGTGTGAAATTTGATGCTTATGCTCTTCATTTAGTTGATAAAGATAAGCATGAGGTTCAAGCGAAGGGTGTAGTGCTCGTTCGACTTCCAGTTTCTGGTGAAGTAGCTGGAGTATATTACACTGCATCAGGTGAGGCAGTAAGCTTTACAAATGGTCAAGGTACAGTTGAGTTTACAACTAGTCAGCTAGGACATTTTGCAGTAGTTTATAAACAAGTTTCTAAACTACAAACGCCATCAGTAGGAGAGCCAGGGCATAAACCACAAACTCCATTAACTGAGGAACCTGGAAGTCAAGTACAGACTCCATCAACAGAGAAACTGGATCATAAACCACAGGATGCTGCAGTACAAAAACTTGATCAGAAATCAGTTGATACTGCTAAACCAGAAATGAAGGAAGTAGCAGCTAAACAAGAAGCGAAGGATAAACTTCCAGAAACTGGTACTAGCAAGTCAGAGCATCTCTTCTTCCTTGCCAGCCTCAGTCTAGCAATGTCTGCTCTATTTCTTGCAAAAAGAAAAGAAGATTAAAATACAAAAAAGTTTTCATTAAAAGAGAGCTTAGACTCCACATTCATTGTCGTGGAGAAAAAGAAAACCCAGAGAGGACCCTCTAGGTCCTCTCTTTTTCTAAAGAAGAATGAGAGCGCTTACCACTTGTGAGCGTATGAAAGGAAATAGGAAAAAATGGGAAAACATTTTTTTGAGAAACGGTGTCATTACAGTATACGTAAATTTACAATCGGCGCAGCTTCTGTTATGATTGGTGCCAGTATCTTTGGAGCTGGTATGGTTCAAGCTGCTGAAACAGAAGGAACTGCTGAAACAGAAGGAACAATAACACAGGCTCAGCCTCTGGATAAACTACCAGCAGATATAGCAGCAGCTATTGAAAAAGCCGAAGCGAGTGCTGGAACTGTAGATGAACAGCCTGCAGCGTCAGAAACTGAAGCAACTGCAGCTGAAACAACTACTCCAAAACCAGCTGAAACTCCTGCTCCTAAAGAAGAAGTAGCTTCAAAACCAGCTACAAATCCAAAAGAGGAAGTAGCTTCTGAGGCGAAACCAGCTGCAAGTCCTGCGACTAAAGATGTAGTAGATACACCAGATGTCAATCATTTAGAAAAAGCTTCTGCTACAGCATCAAACCATGAAGCCAACACACAATACACAGCAGAAAAGGCAATTGACGGAAAACCTGACACTCGCTGGGCTACTGACCAAAACGTTGAGAAACCAACAATCGAATTTACACTTGAAAAGACAACAGTGATTAAGCATGTGGAGATTGATTGGGACCGCCGCGTTCGTGGTGAACAAAATGATCCAAATATCAAGTCATGGAATCTCTATTACGCTGGCCAGGATGATGTGAATGGATCAGGAGTTAAAGAATGGAAGTTGGCCTATCAAAGAACAGGAAATCCTCTTCTTGATGAAAAAATTGACTTGAAAGAAGCTATCCAAGCCAAATACCTTAAACTTGAAATTACAGATTATCAAGCAGGTACAATGAACTGGAAAAATGTTGGAATTCAAGAAATTCGAGCTTACTCAAACATTCCAGACGCTAGCAAACCAACAGATATTCGCCAAGTGACAGAATTAGCTGTTGCTGAAGATGGGAAATCACTTGTCTTGCCTAAATTACCAGGTCAAGTCAGCTTGATTGGTAGCAACAAACAGGGAGTTGTTGATCTTAACAACAAAATCTATAAACCCTTAACAGATCAAACTGTTAAGGTTATGGTTCAACAAGTCAAGGATACTCATACTTTCACAAAAGAATTTGAAGTAGTTATTAAAGGCTTGCATACAGACGAAGGCGTTGGCACTAAACCAGCAGTTGCTCCAGCAGTTCAACAATGGTATGGAACTGAAGGCAAAACTTCTATTACAGCTGATACCGTTATTTCAGTCGGAGATTCTGGATTTGGTCAAGAAGCTAAATTCTATCAGACTGACCTTGAAAGTCGTGGGCTAGAAATCGCTACAGGTGATCAAACAGCTCAAAAACGGATCGAATTTAAAAAGGTTGAAGACAAGGGCTATGGCAAGGAAGGCTATGGTATCACTGTTAAAGATGGAGTTATCACCGTAGAAGCTGCGACCAATGCAGGAGCATTTTATGCTACACGTACCCTTCTTCAAATGGGTGAAAATGATTTGCAAAACGGAGAAATCCGTGACTTCCCAAGCTTTAGCCATCGTGGATTTATGCTAGACACAGGTCGTAAGTTTATTCCTTATGATACGCTTGTAGATATTATGCTCAATATGGCCTACTACAAGATGAACGACTTGCAGTTGCACTTGAATGACAACTATATCTTCTTAAAAGATCATTTAGCAGGGAAAAATCTTACTCCACAAGAGGAACTGGATTATGTTCTTAAAAATGCTAAGACAGGCTTCCGTGTAGAAACTGATGTTGTCGGTGAAAATGGCGAAAAATTAACATCTGACGAGCATTATACCAAGGAAGAAATGCAAGAAATTATCAAGTTGGCAAAAGCTTTGCATATCAACCTTGTTCCTGAAATTGACACACCAGGTCACGCACTTTCATTTGTTAAGGTCCGTCCAGACTTGATGTACAAGGGTCAACTTAGTGCGAGAAAACACAATGTAGAACGTGTAGCTATGTTGGACTTGGATAACAAGTACGAAGAAACGCTCGCCTTTGTCAAATCAGTCTATGATAAATTGCTCGATGGTGAAGACGCACCACTTCATGGCGTTTCTACTGTTCATATCGGTACAGATGAGTACTATGGAAGTCCAGAAAGCTATCGTCGCTATGTCAATGATATGATCCAGTACATCAAAGGCAAAGGTCTAACACCGCGTATTTGGGGTTCACTCTCTGCCAAACAAGGAACTACACCTGTTGATTGGAAAGATGTAGAAGTTGATATCTGGAGTATTGGTTGGCAACGACCAGCAGCGGCCATTGCTCAGGGTGCTAAGATTATCAATATCACAGATATTCCAACCTATAGTGTTCCAAGTGGAAGCAATAGTCAAGGTGGTTATGGAGATTATGCAAACTATGAAACTCAATACAACCGCTGGACACCAAATGACTTCTCAACAGGTGGAGGACCACGCCTAGAAGCCTCTAATCCAAATATCCTTGGTGGTGGTCATGCAGTCTGGAATGATAATATTGACCTCCATGAAACTGGACTTACTTCTTACGATATCTTTAAACGTTTCTTCAAGAGTATGCAGTCTACTGCAGAACGCACCTGGGGTTCAGACCGTGCAGCAAAGACCTATGCAGACCGTATCCAACCAGCAAGTGTTTATGCGCCTCAATCTAATCCAGATAAGACTGTAGCTGAAGAAGACTTGTTCAAGATTAATCCTGAGACTGTCAAAGATTATCTTGCTAAGAAAGTACAGAAGACTGAAGCAGGTTTGAACTTCGAAAAAGATAGCACTATCGAAGGCCTAGTTGGTGATGCTGGACCAAGTCATGTCTTGAAATTGGATGTGACTGTGACTGGTGATGGCGAGCAAACCTTCTCAACAAGTGGAAACAATCAACTTTACCTTGCGGACAAGGATGGTTATCTTGCTTATACTTTTGAACAATTCCATATCCAATTCAACAAGAAACTTGAAAAGAACAAACGCTATCAAATTTCTGTCGTAACCAAACCTCAAGTGACTGAAGTTTATGTGGACGGTGAAAAGGTTGAACGGATTGCAAATCCAGCTAATCCACGTTTGGCTCATAATAGCTTAGTCTTACCACTTGAAACAATCGGTGGCTTCAAAGGTATCTTGCATAGTGCTGAGTTGTCAAATGAAGCATTCGTAAATCCACGTTTGATTCCAAATGATCATTTTACAGTTTCTGCAACTAGTCAGGAATTACCAGGAACCAATGCAGAAGGTCCAGTAGAAAAAGCCTTTGACAATGATCCAAATACCTTCTGGCATTCAAAATGGTCTGGACATCAAGCCCCATTCACAGTTGCAATGAACTTGAAAGCAAGTGAAACAGTCAATGGTTTGACCTATCTTCCACGTCCAGGTGGTGGTAACGGAGTCGTGACATCTTACGAAATCTATGCTCAAAAAGATGGTCAAATGGTTAAAGTTGCTTCAGGAACTTGGGAAAACAATGCCAAAGAGAAAACAGTTAACTTTGATGCCATTGAAACTGATAAGGTAGAATTTAAAGTTCTAGCAGGTGCTGCAGGATTTGGTAGTGCTGCAGAAATTCAACTTCTGAAACCAGTTTCTACTAACAAAGTAGAAGAACCAGTTAGTCCAGAAAAACCTGTGACACCAGAAAAACCTGAAACTCCAGAAAAACCTAAAGTTGAGGAAATGGGTGATGGGACAACTGAACTTGCTGATAGCTTTGTAGCTGAAAAACCTACAAGCGACGAGGCAGTTGCCGCAGCAGCACAAAGTCAAGATTATCTCAAGAAAGAGTACAAGGTCTTCCCAACACCACAAAAAGTAACTTACGATGAAGGTGTTACGAAACTCCATAAACAAGTCAATCTTGTCATGGGCGATCAATTAGATATCTATACTCGTAACCGCTTGAAGAGTGTCCTACAAGATCATCAAATCTCATACACAAGCAGTCAAACAGCAGTGGCAGGTGCTACCAACATCTACCTTGGTGTTCATGGTCAAAATTCACAGGCTGAAAAAGAAGTGTCTGGAATTTCTCAAGGACTCTTTGATAAGATTGATGCCTATGCCTTGTCAATCAAGAACAATACAATCTCTATCGTCGGTAAGGATACAGATGCTGTCTTCTATGGTTTGACGACTCTCAAACACATGCTTAATGAAAGCGAAGCTCCAGTCTTGCGTAATGTAACAGTTGAAGACTTCGCTGAAATTAAGAATCGTGGTTTTATCGAAGGTTACTATGGAAATCCATGGAGCAATGCTGATCGTGCTGAATTGATGCGCTATGGTGGTGACTTGAAGTTGACTCAATACTTCTTTGCACCAAAAGACGATCCATACCACAACAAGAAATGGCGTGAACTTTATCCAGAAGAAAAATTAGCTGAAATCCGTGAATTGGCACGTGTCGGAAACCAAAACAAGACTCGTTATGTGTGGACCATCCACCCATTCATGAACAACCGTATCCGTTTTGGCAACGATGCTGATTACCAACAAGATTTGGAAACTATTAAAGCTAAGTTCACTCAATTGATGGATGTCGGTGTTCGTGAGTTCGGTATTCTAGCCGATGATGCTCCAAGTCCAGTTGGTGGCTACAATAGCTACAATCGCTTGATGAAGGACATGACAGATTGGTTGACTGAAAAACAAGCAACTTATGTTGGTCTTCGTAAGGAAATGATTTTCGTTCCAGGTCAATATTGGGGTAATGGACGTGAAGATGAGTTGAAATCACTCAACGAAAATCTTCCAAGTTCAGCATCAATGACCCTTACTGGTGGTAAGATTTGGGGTGAAGTGTCTGAAAGCTTCCTCTCTAACCTTAAGAATAACCTGACTGCAGGTGGTAAGACCTACCGTCCAGTTTCCCTATGGGTAAACTGGCCTGTTACAGATAACTCTAAACAACACTTGATCTTGGGTGGTGGTGAGAAATTCCTTCATCCGAATGTAGACCCTAGTCTCCTATCAGGTATCATGTTGAACCCAATGCAACAATCTGAACCTTCTAAGATTGCCCTCTTCTCTGCAGCTCAATATGCATGGAAACAATGGAAATCAGAAGAAGAAGCTAAGAGAGTGAATGACATCGCCTTCAACTTTGTTGAAAACGGTAAGTTTACAGATAGTGAAACATCTGTTGCCTTCCGTGAGCTTGGTAAACATATGATCAACCAAAACATGGATGGTCGTGTTGTGAAGTTAGAAGAATCTGTTGAACTTGCACCGAAATTGGCGACCTTCATGTCTAAGTTGAAAGCTGGTCAAGATGTTGGTGCAGAGCGTGAAGGCTTGCGTGCAGAATTTGCTAAACTAAAAGCAGCAGCTCAACTTTATAAAGCATCTGGTGACGAAAAGATGCGTGCTCAAATCCACTACTGGTTGGATAATACTATTGACCAAATGGATGCTTTGAGCGCTCTCCTTGATGGTACAGAAGCTATCGAAAAGAACGATTCTGCAAAACTTTGGGATAGTTATTATAAGGGCTTGAAACTCTACGAACAATCACAAACTTATACCTTCCACTATGTAGACCATGATGAAAGAGCTGAGTTGGGTGTTCAACATATCCGTCCATTCTTGCTTGGCCTTCGTGAAATCCTTGCAACAGAAGTTCAAAAAGCCTTGCATCCTGACCAAGTCATTAGTACCTTTATCACAAACCGTACAGGTGTCGAAGGTGGACTTGCTGAAGTGACTGATGGAGATTTAGGAACACATGCCCTTATCAAGTCACCAAATAGCATTCAAACTGGTGACTACATTGGCTTGAAATTTAATAAGGCTGTTTCAGTTCAAAACTTGACCTTTGCAATGGGAACTCAAGCAAATCCTCGTGATACCTTCAACAACGCTAAGGTTGAATACCTCAATGAAAATGATGAGTGGGTAACCCTTTCAGAACCAAGCTACACTGGTAATGAACCACTGCTTAAATTTGAAAACCTCAACATCAACGCCAAAGCTGTTCGTATGATTGCGACTTCAGATCGTGGAAACACTTGGTTTGCTGTACGAGAAATTGCTGTGAACCGCCCTGTAGAAGTTACTCGTGCTAAACAGTCAGCTACTGTGACTATCAGTCCAAATCTTATGTACAAGTACAACACAACGGTTGGGCAAATTACAGATGGACGTGATAATACTGAAGCCATGCTTGCAAATGCTGATAGAACAGACACAACTCCAGTAAATGGTTGGGTACAACTTGACTTGGGTGAAGTTAAACCTGTGACCAAGGTTCGTTTGGTTCAAGGATCAGGAGATAAATTGGCAGAAGGTGTTCTTGAGTATTCTGCAGATGGTAGCTCATGGCAAGAATTGGATCGCTTGACTGGTGAACAAACAAAAGAAATCGAAACTCCAATTTCAGCTCGCTACGTTCGTGTTCGCAATACTAAGAACATTAACTTATGGTGGCGTATCGTTGACTTCTCAGTTGAAACACGTGCAGGCAATAGCGAATTGACGGATACAAACGTTGAAAGCTTGAAGTCAACTCCAGTTTATGACAGCCTAGGCCGTTATGACCTTCAAATTCCAAGCGGAACCAAGCTTCCAGCTAATAGCTACTTGGGTATGAAACTTGATCGTCTGCACCAAGCTGAAAGCATTCAAGCACTTGGTACAGAAAATCCATCCCTCAACTTGGAATACTCTCCAAATGCTCTAGAATGGTATCCAGCTGATCAAGTGACAGATAAGTCCTTGGTACGTTATGTTCGTTTGATTAATAAGACTGACCAAGAACAAGCAGTGACAGCGACATCACTACTCGTTCAGACAAAAGAAGTTCAACCAACAACACTTGATTCTACATCAATGGGAATCCACCCAACATACGGTCGAAATGACGTTCGTAAGATCAAGAACTTGGATCAATTATTCGATGGTGTTTACAATAACTTCGTAGAGTTTTCTGACTATGCTCGTAAAGATGGTCATATCACTCTTAAACTTGGTAGCGAACGTGACATCAAGAAGATTAGAGCTTACATCCAAGACGGCACTCAAAACTATCTCCGTGATGGTAAGATTCAAGTCAGTCAAGATGGCAAGACTTGGACGGATGTTGTGACAGTTGGTGACGGTGTTGCTAATGAAACACGTGATGACTCCTTGACAGATGGCTGGACACATGATTCTAAGATGCCAGGAAATCGCTATATCGAGGGTGAACTTTCAAGCCCAGTTAAAGCTAACTATCTCCGTGTTCTATTTACAGCAGACTATGATGCTCGTTTTGTAGGATTCACTGAGTTGGTGATCAATGATGGCGAATTCGTGAAACCAATCAATGACCCAACTGTAGAAGGAAACAGCGGTGAAAGCCAAGGCAACCTTTACACTAACCTTGTAGATGGCAAAGTATTGACAAGCTACAAGGCTGAGAAAGAACAAGGTGAGCTTGTCTACCACTTGTCAGAACCAACAGACGCAAATCATATCCGACTTGTTTCAAGTATTCCTCAAGGAGTGAAAGCTCGTGTGCTTGCTCGTACTCTGAAAGAAGATAAAGCAGATGCTTGGTCAGAACTAGGTGAAATTACCTCAAGCTTCCAAACATTTGCAGTGAGAGAAAAAGCGCCATTGTTGGATGTCAAACTCGTTTGGGAAGGTGGCAAACCTGAGTTCTACGAAATGACGACATTCCACCAAGAACTTCCGGAAGAACCAGAGAAACCAGCTCCAACTACAAGTAAGGGTGACGAACCAGCACCAGTAGTAGAAGTCCCAGAATTTACTGGTGGCGTAAATGGTGTCGAAGCAGCTGTTCATGAAGTTCCAGAGTACACTGAAGCTATTGGCACAGCAGGTGACGAACCAGCACCAGTAGTAGAAGTCCCAGAATTTACTGGTGGCGTAAATGGTGTCGAAGCAGCTGTTCATGAAGTTCCAGAGTACACTGAAGCTATTGGCACAGCAGGTGATGAAGCAGCACCAGTAGTAGAAGTCCCAGAATTCACAGGTGGCGTAAATGGTGTCGAAGCGGCTATCCATGAAGTACCAGAGTACACTGAAGCTACAACAGAAGCAGACAAGATTCCAGCACCAGTAGTAGAAGTCCCAGAATTCACAGGTGGTGTCAATGGGGCAGAAGGAGCAATCCATGAAATTCCAGAATACACAGATGAGCAGTCTCTTGTAGCTCTTGCTATGTCACAAGATAAGACCTACCAAGCACCTGCAAGTCATCCATACAAGCTCCCAGAGACAGGTACTAAAGAAAATGTTGGCCTTGCAGCTATTGGTGTTGTAGGAGCACTTCTTGGTATGTTTGCAATGGGAAAGAAAAAAGATGACGAATAAGATGATGTAAAAGCATCTAAGTCATAGAGATTGGATCAAGAGACTAATCTCGATTATAAAAAGCGGACAAAACTAGTTTTCTGATAAACAGAATCTGGTCTTGTTCGCTTTTTCTTAAAGTGAGGAAGCTGATGCCCATTGAAGTTCCTTGGATAAAACATTTCGAACTCCTGACGAAGTCCTTAGATTGAGTTAAGCCGCAAGTCAAATTTTCTACCATTTAGGATGTTTTGATGACAATTTAAGAAAGAGCAATCTTTTCCTAGAAATAAATGCTAAACTATAATTGTTCCTAAACATGATTTAGTAGATCGGTGGTCTGGTTCAACCCTAAAAGAATAAAACCGATCTTACAAGTTAATCAGAAGAGTATTATTGAATTGGATTTAGAGGTAGCTAGTAGAGAAAAGTAAATCTGAAATTTGATGTTCTCTTGTGAGCAAGACTAAGGAGTTATTCTATTCATTTATTTGTAGAAAGCTTTGGGGAGTATCTATGAAATTTAAGAAATATATCTTTCCTTTAGCACAAGCCTGATTGGGTTTGTATTTATTCGCTAATGGAGGTAGTTTGATCAATTTAGATATTGGGGTTATCCTTGTGTTATTATCTCTGATTAAGGGAGTAGAAATCTATCAAGAGGAAAGAAAACACAGATGAGCTTTCTTAGTAAGTAGAAATGCTGGAGTTAAGGAAAGAAGAGGTATTGATGTGCAAAAGTTGAAAAATATTTTAAAATTTGTAGGAATGATCTTACTGATTATAAATGTAAATACATTTCCCATGAGAATGCTGGCCCTCGAAGATTCTAGTTCTCTATCCTTAAAGTGGACGACTAGTATTGGGTATTTGATAATTGCTACCTTTTTACTAGTTGCTGTTTGGCGACAATACAAAAAGAAAATTTCGAATCAGCAGAAGGCTTTCAAGTTCACATGGAAGGATTTTGGAATAGCCCTTTTATTTTATGTGGCTACTCGAGTCGTAGCGATTGTAGGTACTCTTCTGATCCAAGTGGTTACTGGAAATCCAACATCCGCTAACGATGCGGCCTTGCTGGCTACAAGTGAGCAGGTCACTCGAGTTTTTCCTCTATTTTTCATCGCCTTTCATTTTGCAATTGGTATATTTGCTCCAATCATGGAAGAATTAGTATTTAGAGGATTCTTCAGCCACTATTTTTTTAAAGCTGATCAAAAGTGGTTGAAATTGCTAATAAGTTCTGCTATTTTTGGCTACCTGCATATGTTTTATCCGGTAGAGTTTGTAACTTATTTTTTACTGGGAGTAATATTTTACTTAGCCTATGCTCGTAGAGGAAACATTCTTGATTCTATAGCTGTTCATTTGCTTAATAACGGAGTGCTGGTACTGGTATCTATTCTACACTATCTATTTTTAGTTTTTAGCTAAAATATATTCAAAAAATGATTGGTTGAAAGGCTGATCATTTTTCTGTTGCAAAGATCAACTTTTGCTGATAAATGCTGAAGACAGCAATAAAAAACCAGCGATTCAATCACTGGCTGTCAGATAGTTCTTTTAAGAAGCTCCATTTGTAGTGGAAGTTTTTGTATCTGTTGTTTGAGTACTAGAAGAAGGAACAGTTGGTTGTTCTTGTTTACTGCTAGTCTCTTCTTTCTTGCTTTCTTCACTGCTACTAGATTGACTTGTTGTTTCTTCTTGTGTGTTTTCTTTTGTAGAAGTATTATCCTTGTTGGGAGTAGTGTTCTCTTGAGGGGATTCCTTTTGAATCTCTTTTATGACAGTTGTCTGGGTTGTCGTAGTTTCTTTTTTAGAGTTATTATTGTTGTTGTTATTCATAGCATTCATAATGGTGATGCTTGCAGTAATCAGCCCTAGAATACTACCGATAGTAGCAATCGTTTTTTGAAAAACAGTGAATCCTTTTTTGATGTGTTCGGTTTTGGGTTTTGAACTTCTTCGATAGTTAGACATAATTTCTCTCCTTTGTCATGATAGATTATACTAACATGATAGATTATACTAAAAATCTTTAAAAAAAACTTAAATGAACCTGAATTGCCTTTCTTGTCGCCTGAACTGTTTCGTGATACAATAGAAGGAGTGATTTTAGAAAGCGTGAGAAACCATGATTTACTTTGATAATTCGGCAACGACCAAGCCATACCCTGAAGCGTTAGAGACTTATATGCAGGTTGCTTCAAAGATTATAGGAAATCCTTCAAGTCTCCATCGTTTGGGAGACCAATCTAGCAGAATTTTAGAAGCTTCTCGACAGCAGATTGCAGATTTGATTGGCAATAAAAGCGAAGAAATCTTCTTTACCTCTGGTGGGACTGAAGGGGATAATTGGGTTATCAAAGGTGTGGCTTTTGAAAAAGCGCAGTTTGGTAAACACATTATTGTGTCAGCTATTGAGCACCCAGCAGTCAAGGAGTCGGCTCTCTGGCTCAAGACTCAAGGTTTTGAAGTGGATTTTGCACCTGTAAATGAAAAAGGATTTGTAGATGTAACTGCTTTAGAAAACCTACTTCGTCCTGATACAACGCTAGTCTCTGTTATGGCAGTCAACAATGAAATCGGCTCAATCCAGCCTATTGAAGCTATATCAGAACTATTAGCTGATAAGCCAACGATTTCCTTCCATGTTGATGCGGTTCAAGCTTTAGCTAAGATTCCGACAGAAAAGTATTTGACTGACCGAGTGGATTTTGCGACCTTCTCTAGTCATAAATTCCACGGAGTTCGTGGTGTTGGATTTGTCTATATCAAGTCTGGCAAGAAAATTACACCGCTTTTAACTGGTGGTGGCCAAGAGCGTGACTATCGTTCAACAACTGAGAATGTAGCAGGTATTGCTGCGACAGCCAAGGCTCTGCGTTTGGCTATGGAGAGACTCGACTTGTTTGCTAGCAAAACGAGTCAGATGAAAGAAATCATCCGTCAAGCCCTTCTTGATTATCCTGATATTTTTGTCTTTTCAGGTGAAGAGGACTTTGCGCCTCATATTTTAACCTTTGGGATTAAGGGAGTTCGTGGGGAAGTCATTGTTCACGCATTTGAAGACTATGATATTTTTATCTCCACAACCTCTGCTTGCTCGTCCAAGGCAGGAAAACCTGCTGGTACCTTGATTGCTATGGGAATCGAAAAGGATAAAGCCCAGTCAGCAGTTCGACTTAGTATGGATCTAGAAAATGACATGAGCCAGGTTGAGCAATTTTTGACCAAGTTGAAATTAATTTACAATCAAACTAGAAAAGTAAGATAGGAGTATTCATGCAATATTCAGAAATTATGATTCGCTACGGGGAACTTTCAACCAAAGGTAAAAACCGTATGCGTTTCATCAATAAACTTCGTAATAATATCTCAGACGTTTTATCTATCTATCCTCAAGTCAAAGTGACTGCGGACCGTGACCGTGCTCACGCTTATCTGAATGGGGCAAATTATGAGCCGGTGGCAGAGTCTCTCAAGCAAGTTTTCGGGATTCAAAACTTTTCTCCAGTATACAAGGTTGAAAAATCCGTAGAAGTTCTTAAATCTGCTGTCCAAGAGATTATGCTGGACATCTATAAGGAAGGCATGACCTTTAAAATCTCAAGCAAACGTAGTGATCACAACTTTGAACTTGATAGTCGTGAACTCAATCAAGTTCTTGGCGGAGCAGTTTTTGAAGCTATTCCAACCATTCAAGCCCAAATGAAAAATCCTGATATCAATCTTCAAGTAGAGATTCGTGAGGAAGCGGCCTACCTTTCTTATGAAACTATTCGTGGTGCGGGTGGTTTGCCAGTTGGAACTTCTGGGAAAGGCATGCTTATGTTGTCAGGGGGAATTGATTCGCCAGTAGCTGGTTACCTAGCCCTGAAACGTGGGGTGGATATCGAGGCTGTTCACTTTGCGAGCCCTCCATACACAAGTCCAGGTGCCCTCAAGAAAGCCCAGGACTTAACCCGTAAATTGACTAAGTTTGGAGGAAATATCCAATTTATCGAGGTTCCCTTCACGGAGATTCAAGAAGAAATCAAGGCTAAAGCGCCAGAAGCCTATCTGATGACCCTGACTCGTCGCTTTATGATGCGCATTACAGACCGTATCCGTGAGGTCCGAAATGGTTTGGTTATCATCAATGGTGAAAGTCTTGGACAAGTAGCCAGCCAAACTCTTGAAAGTATGCAGGCAATCAATGCTGTGACCAATACGCCAATTATCCGTCCAGTTGTAACTATGGATAAGCTAGAAATTATTGATATTGCGCAAGAAATTGATACCTTTGAAATTTCTATCCAGCCATTTGAAGACTGTTGTACGATTTTTGCACCCGATCGTCCCAAAACAAATCCTAAAATTAAAAATGCAGAGCAGTATGAAGCCCGTATGGATGTTGAAGGATTGGTAGAGCGTGCAGTAGCAGGAATTATGATTACTGAAATTACGCCTCAAGCTGAGAAGGACGCAGTCGATGTGTTAATTGACAATCTCCTCTAATCAGACAAACCAGAGTAAAAGATAAAATAAGTAAAAAAGTTAGTTTATTGTCCTAAAGTTGGACGGAAACTGACTTTTTTTCTATTTTTATGATATAATTAGGTAAAATTTTGAATATAGAGAGTTTTCTGACAATGAATCAATCTTATTTTTACCTGAAAATGCGAGAACATAAATTAGAGGTTCCCTACACAGGTAAGGAGCGACGAGTCCGTGTTCTCCTTCCAAAAAACTATGAAAAAGACACGGATAGAAGTTACCCAGTTGTGTATTTCCATGATGGACAAAATGTCTTTTATAGTAAGGAATCTTACGTCGGTCATTCTTGGAAGATTATCCCAACTATTAAGCGAAATCCGGATATCAGTCGCATGATTATCGTAGCGATTGACAATGATGGCCTTGGACGTATGAATGAGTATGCGGCTTGGAAATTTCAAGAGTCCAACATTCCTGGCCAACAATTTGGTGGTAAGGGTGTCGAGTACGCGGAATTTGTTATGGAAGTGGTTAAACCTTTTATTGATGAAACCTATCGTACAAAATCAGACTGTAAACACACTGCCATGATAGGATCTTCTTTGGGTGGTAATATTACCCAGTTTATTGGCTTAGAATATCAAGATCAAATCGGTTGCTTGGGAGTTTTCTCATCAGCTAACTGGCTTCACCAAGAGGCTTTTGATCGCTATATTGAGCGTAAAAAACTGTTACCTGACCAACGAGTCTTTATCTACGTTGGAACTGAAGAAGCAGATGATACAGACAAGACACTCATGGCTGGTAACATTAAGCAGGCCTATATCGACTCTTCCCTTCGCTATTATCATGATTTGATAGCAGGAGGAGTGCAGTTGGAAAATCTCTCACTCAAAGTTCAGGCTGGAGCTATTCATCATGAAGTACCATGGTCAGAAAATCTTCCGCCTTGCCTACGCTTTTTTGCAGAAAATTGGTAAATAGTATAAAGGAGACAGGATATGAATATTGAACATCTTAGCCATTGGAGTGGAAATCTAAATCGTGAAATGTATGTCAATCGATACGGACATGCGGGTATCCCAGTTGTTGTCTTTGCTTCCTCAGGTGGAAGCCACAATGAATACTATGATTTTGGCATGATTGATGCTTGTGCGTCCTTCATCGATGAAGGTCGTGTCCAGTTCTTTACGCTTTCAAGTGTTGATAGCGAGAGCTGGCTTGCAACATGGAAAAACGGTCATGACCAGGCTGAAATGCACCGTGCTTATGAACGATATGTGATTGAAGAAGCCATTCCTTTTATCAAACATAAGACGGGCTGGTTTGATGGTATGATGACAACAGGTTGCTCCATGGGAGCTTATCATGCCCTCAACTTCTTCCTGCAACATCCAGATGTTTTCACGAAAGTCATTGCCCTTAGTGGTGTCTACGATGCACGTTTCTTTGTGGGTGATTACTACAATGACGACGCCATCTATCAAAATTCACCAGTAGATTATATCTGGAATCAAAATGATGGCTGGTTTATCGACCGTTACCGTCAGGCTGAGATTGTCATCTGTACTGGGCTAGGCGCTTGGGAACATGATGGGCTACCTTCTTACTACAAGCTCAAAGAAGCCTTTGATCAAAAACAAATCCCTGCTTGGTTTGCAGAGTGGGGATACGATGTCGCTCATGACTGGGTATGGTGGCGCAAACAAATGCCTTATTTTCTTGGTCACATGAGTCTATAAAAGGAGTCGCTTATGAATTATCTTGTAATTTCACCCTATTACCCACAAAATTTCCAACAGTTCAGTATTGAACTAGCTAATAAAGGAATCACAGTTCTGGGGATTGGGCAGGAACCTTACGAACAACTAGATGAACCATTGCGCAATTGTTTGACTGAATATTTCCGAGTTGATAATCTTGAAAATATCGATGAAGTTAAACGTGCAGTTGCCTTTCTTTTCTATAAACATGGACCAATTGACCGCATTGAATCACACAATGAATACTGGCTAGAGTTGGATGCTGCCCTTCGTGAACAGTTCAATGTTTTTGGTGCAAAACCAGAAGACCTCAAGAAGACTAAGTTCAAGTCCGAAATGAAGAAACTCTTCCAAAAAGCTGGAGTTCCAGTTGTACCAGGTGCGGTAATTGAAACAGAAGCAGATGTTGATAAAGCTGTGAAAGAAATTGGACTTCCCATGATTGCCAAACCTGACAATGGAGTAGGAGCAGCGGCAACCTTCAAGCTTGAAACAGAAGATGATGTGAATCACTTTAAGACTGAATGGGACCACTCAACCGTTTATTTCTTTGAAAAATTTGTCACATCTAGTGAAATCTGTACCTTCGATGGTTTGGTAGATAGAGATGGGAATATCGTCTTTTCTACGACCTTTGACTATGCTCATACACCCCTCGATCTCATGATCTACAAGATGGACAATTCTTATTACGTCCTCAAAGAGATGGATCCAAAATTGCGTAAGTATGGTGAGGCTATTGTCAAAGAGTTTGGTATGAGAGAACGTTTCTTCCATATCGAGTTCTTCCGTGAAGGCGGTGATTACATCGCCATTGAATACAATAACCGTCCGGCAGGTGGCTTTACCATTGATGTTTATAACTACGCCCATTCTTTTGACTTGTACAAGGGATATGCAGCGATTGTTGCTGGTGAACCATTCCCTGCTTCTCACTTTGAACCACTTTATTGTTTAGCAACATCACGCCGTGCCAATGCCAACTATGTTTATTCAGAAGAAGATTTGCTTGCCAAATACAGCCAGCAGTTCAAGGTAAAGAAAATCATGCCAGCAGCCTTTGCTGAATTGCAAGGAGACTATCTTTATATGCTAACGACACCAAGTCGTGAAGAAATGGATCAGATGATTCATGACTTTGCTCTTCGTAAAGAATAATAAGAATTAGGACTTAACAAACTTACTTTGTTAAGTCTTTTTTTAGTAGTTGAAATAAAAACGTTTTCTCCTTAGATTCTTTTAGAAAATCTGTTGCTAAAAGCTCTAAAAATTGATAGAATAAGGATTGTCTAAAAAATATTAAGGAGAATCTATCAATGGATTTCACATGGGCAGTCAAATATGCCACTGAATTTTTGGGAACAGCCATCTTGATCATCTTGGGAAATGGTGCAGTTGCCAACGTTGAACTTAAAGGTACGAAAGGTCACCAAAGTGGCTGGCTCGTTATCGCTGTTGGTTACGGTATGGGGGTTATGATCCCTGCCTTGATGTTTGGGAATGTTTCTGGTAACCACATCAACCCAGCCTTCACTCTTGGTCTAGCAGTTAGCGGACTTTTCCCTTGGGCTCAAGTAGTACCATACATTATCGCACAAGTTTTGGGAGCAATATTTGGACAAGCTTTGGTTGTTGCAGCTCATCGTCCTTACTACTTGAAAACAGAAAATCCAAATAATATCTTGGGAACTTTCTCAACTATTTCAAATGTTGATCAAGGAACAAAAGAATCCCGCTTTGCAGCATCTGTCAATGGTTTCGTCAATGAGTTTATCGGTTCTTTCGTTCTTTTCTTTGCAGCTATGGCAATGACGAAGAACTACTTTGGTGCTGAATTAGTTGCTAAATCTCAGGCATTGATTAACAATCAAGTGGCACAAGCAACTGCTCAAGGTCAAACAATTCCTCAAGAACAAGTCACAGCAGCACTTGAGCAAGCAAAAGCTCAAGTAGCTCCGTTCTTGTCACCAGGTCTTGCTGTTGCTCACTTGGCTCTTGGTTTCCTAGTAATGGCCTTAGTTACTTCATTAGGTGGACCTACAGGACCAGGTTTGAACCCAGCTCGTGACCTTGGACCACGTCTCCTTCATGCTGTTCTTCCAAAATCAATCCTTGGTGAACACAAAGGAGATTCAAAATGGTGGTATGCTTGGGTACCAGTAATTGCACCGATTGCAGCTGGTATTGCAGCAGTAATGCTTTTCAAGTTCCTTTATATGTAATTATTAAAAAACTGGGAATTCCCAGTTTTTTTCTTGAATTAATATGGAGTAATAATCAACTAATCACTGCTTAAATCGTCAGACTTTTTTCGTTTTGAAATAAAAGGTGAAAATATGGCAAAAATATGGTAAAATAGAGTATTAAGTAAACGTTAAAAAGGAATATTATGCGTAAAGAGATTGCACCTGAATTATATAATTACAATAAATTCCCTGGTCCTGAATTTCATTTGTCTGGAGATAAAGTAGAAGCGGAAGGTTTTGCTTTTAACTTAGTTGAAAATAGCAAGGAAGCCTTTGATGCAACGGCATTTACCCAACGTTTTTCAGAAGTACTTACCAAGTACGATTATATTGTAGGAGATTGGAGCAATGAGCAGTTGCGCTTACGTGGTTTCTACAAAAACGAGCGAGCTGAAGAGTCTTTAGAAAAAATCAGCCGTTTACAAGATTATCTCCTCGAGTATTGTAGCTATGGGTGTTCCTATTTTGTCCTAGAAAATGAAGCTCCTAAGCGAGCACCGTTTGATCAAAAAATGAGAAAAACAGAGGAAGAAAAGGATACTCGAAGAGGAAAGAAAACTCCTCAAAACAAGAAACGGAATAACACAGATATGAGAAATAGACGTCGTCGTAAAGAACAGAAATCTCAGAGTGAAGAAAAAGAACAACGTCATTTCGTCATCCGTAAGAAAGATTAGAGTTTAAGGAGAAACCATGAAACCGTCTATTTATAGTTTAACACGTCAAGGAATGCAAGAATGGATCTTGGAGCAGGGAGAAAAGAAATTCCGTGCTGACCAAATCTGGGAGTGGCTTTACCGTAAACGTGTTCAGTCCTTTGAAGAAATGACTAACTTGTCTAAGGATTTGATTGCCAAACTCAATGATCAATTTGTAGTCAATCCTTTGAAACAACGCATCGTTCAAGAGTCAGCTGATGGGACAGTTAAGTACCTTTTTGAGTTGCCAGATGGAATGCTGATTGAGACAGTATTGATGCGTCAACACTACGGTTTATCAGTCTGTGTAACCACTCAGGTAGGATGTAATATCGGTTGTACCTTCTGTGCATCAGGTTTGATTAAGAAGCAACGGGACCTCAATAACGGGGAAATCGTTGCACAGATTATGTTGGTACAGAAATATTTTGACGAACGTGGTCAAGATGAGCGTGTTAGCCATATCGTTGTTATGGGTATTGGAGAACCATTTGATAACTACAATAACGTTTTGAACTTTATTCGTACTATTAACGACGATAAGGGAATGGCTATCGGTGCTCGTCATATCACCGTATCAACTTCTGGTTTGGCTCATAAGATTCGTGACTTTGCCAATGAAGGTGTACAGGTTAACCTTGCTGTTTCTCTTCATGCGCCAAACAATGAACTGCGTTCAAGCATTATGAAGATTAACCGTGCCTTTCCAATTGAAAAACTCTTTGCAGCGATTGAGTATTATATCGAAACAACCAACCGTCGTGTGACTTTTGAGTACATTATGCTCAATGAGGTCAATGATGGAGTTGAACAAGCGCTTGAGTTGGCTGAATTGCTTAAAAACATCAAGAAACTGTCTTATGTCAACTTGATTCCTTATAATCCAGTTACTGAACATGACCAATACAGTCGTAGTCCAAAAGAGCGTGTGATGGCCTTCTATGATACCTTGAAAAAACATGGTGTCAACTGTGTAGTCCGTCAGGAACACGGCACTGATATCGATGCAGCCTGTGGTCAATTGCGTTCAAACACCATGAAACGTGATCGCCAAAAAGCAGTAGCAGAACTAAATCCATAATATGAAACGAAAAACATTACTAAGTTTGGGAGTGCTATTTTACAGTCTTTGTATCATCTGTTTTTGTTTTACTCCCCAGCATCAACTTCCTACAGGAGTGGAAACTCCAGGTATTCAAACTTTTGGACGCCTGGTTTTTCTTTTGACACCTTTTAACTCCCTATGGAAAGTGGGAGAAGTAACCAGCCTTTCACAGCTATTTTGGATTTTTTTGCAAAACGCCTTAAATATTCTCTTGCTTTTCCCATTGATTTTCCAACTTCTCTATCTGACACCTAGTTTAAGAAAAACGAAAAAAGTGATTCTGTTTAGTTTTTTACTGAGCCTTGGAATCGAATGTACACAGCTGTTGTTAGACTTTTTCTTTGATTTCAATCGGGTATTTGAGATTGATGATTTGTGGACCAATACCCTGGGTGGCTACATGGCTTGGCTCCTCTATAAACTACTACATAAAAACAAGATAAGGAACTAGAATGAGTATCTTAGAAGTAAAAAATTTAAGTCACGGTTTTGGTGATCGTGCGATTTTTGAAGACGTATCCTTCCGTCTCCTCAAGGGTGAACACATCGGTCTGGTTGGTGCCAATGGTGAAGGGAAATCAACCTTCATGAGTATCGTGACTGGTAAATTGCTACCAGATGAAGGTAAGGTAGAGTGGTCCAAATATGTGACAGCAGGTTATCTTGACCAGCACGCTGTGCTCAAAGAAGGTCAAACCGTACGTGATGTTTTGCGTACAGCTTTTGACGAATTATTCAAAGCCGAAGCACGTATCAATGACCTTTATATGGAAATGGCAGAAGAAGGAGCAGATATCGAAGCTCTGATGGAAGAAGTTGGAGAACTCCAAGACCGTTTGGAAAGTCGTGATTTCTATACCTTGGATGCCAAGATTGACGAAGTAGCGCGTGCTCTAGGTGTCATGGATTTTGGGATGGACACGGATGTAACAGCCTTATCTGGTGGGCAAAGAACTAAGGTACTTTTGGCCAAACTTCTTCTTGAAAAGCCAGATATCTTGTTGCTTGACGAGCCAACCAACTATTTGGATGCGGAACATATCGACTGGCTTAAACGCTATCTTCAGAACTATGAAAATGCTTTTGTTCTTATTTCGCATGATATTCCTTTCCTCAACGATGTAATCAATATCGTCTATCATGTAGAAAACCAACAGTTGATACGCTACTCTGGAGATTACTACCAGTTCCAAGAAGTCTATGCCATGAAGAAATCGCAGCTGGAGGCAGCCTACGAACGTCAACAGAAAGAAATTGCGGATCTCAAGGATTTCGTAGCCCGTAATAAGGCGCGTGTTGCAACACGAAACATGGCCATGTCCCGCCAGAAGAAATTGGATAAGATGGATATCATCGAACTTCAAAGCGAGAAACCAAAACCATCATTTGAATTCAAATCTGCACGTACACCAGGCCGCTTTATCTTCCAAGCCAAGGACTTGCAGATTGGTTACGACTGCCCACTTACAAAACCATTAAATCTTACCTTTGAGCGCAATCAAAAGGTTGCTATTATTGGTGCCAATGGTATCGGGAAAACAACTCTCTTGAAGAGTCTTTTAGGAATTATCCCACCAATTGCTGGGGAAGTTGAACGTGGAGATTATCTGGAACTTGGCTACTTTGAACAAGAAGTGGAAGGAGGCAATCGCCAAACACCACTAGAAGCAGTATGGAATGCTTTTCCAGCGCTCAATCAAGCAGAAGTTCGTGCAGCCCTTGCTCGCTGTGGCTTGACGACTAAGCACATCGAAAGTCAGATTCAAGTCTTGTCAGGTGGGGAACAAGCCAAGGTTCGTTTCTGTCTCCTGATGAACCGCGAGAATAATGTCCTTGTACTTGACGAACCTACCAACCACTTGGATGTGGATGCCAAGGATGAACTCAAACGTGCTCTGAAAGAATACAAGGGTTCTATCCTTATGGTTTGCCACGAACCAGACTTCTACGAAGGCTGGATGGACCAGATCTGGGATTTCAATGAGTTGACATAAAAAGAGAATCCCGCAAAACTAGAATAGTAAAAAGCCAAGTCTGTGTGACTTGGCTTTTTGGCTAGTAATTCAAATAGGTTTCAATATCAGATTTTTGGATTTCTTTACCGTAGTGACAAATCGGGCAAGAAACGAAATAAGTTTTTCCGTAAGGAAAGAGTGGAATCCAGTAAAGGGTAAATTTACGTCCAGTTTCTGAAATTTCCCAAGTGTCGGTATTGTTACAGTGACCACACTCGATAGTGGTTTGAGTATGTCCTAAGACCTTTTGGTAACCTTTCGAACCCCAGAATAAAATCATTTTTACATCTCCTTATTTTAGGGTCATCCTATTTTTTACTGAAATCGTAGTCCTTAACAATTTCGATACTGTCGATTGTAATAGCAGTAGTTGGTTTGTCTTTTTCGTCTTTTTCAGCCTTGGCAATCTTGTCAACAACATCCATACCGTCGATGACTTGACCAAAGACAGGGTGCTTACCGTCTAGACTAGGATTTCCACCTTCTTTGTAGGCTTCGATAATTTTCTTTGGATAGCTACTTGTAGGGAGTTTGGCAGAAATGTCTGTCGTATTTTGGTTGATGAAGAACTGGCTACCATTTGAATTTGGTTGACCAGTATTGGCCATAGAGAGAGAACCACGAATGTTATAGAGGTAAGGAGAGATTTCGTTTTTGAAACCTGTTCCCTTGTCTTTAGTTTTATCCTTATCGTGCCAGATAGATTCGCCACCTGTCCCATCTCCCTTAGGATCTCCAGTTTGTACCATAAATCCATCGATCACTCGGTGGAAGGTAACGCCATTGTAGTAACCTTCTTTTGCGTGAGTTAGGAAATTTTCAACCGCAAGTGGAGCTAGCTTTGGAAAGAGTTTGATGCGGATATCTCCTTGACTGGTGTGGAGAATGACTTCAGCTTCGTCTTCAGCAACTTCTTTAGATAGTTGTGGGAAATTGGCATTTTCATTTGTCAAGGCGTCTTTAAGATCCTTGGCAGATTGGGCAGCTGCTTTGGAACTTTCTTCGGCAGCCAAGCTAGAATCTACATAGTCATCCCCTCGCAGACTACGTTGGATACTGCTACATCCAGCAAGGGCAAAAGTTGAGATTAAGAGAAGTGTTGCTATTTTTTTCATGGTAATCCTTTCAAAAATCATTTCTACCATTGTACCCTAATTGAAAGTGGATTTCAAATATTCAATTGTGATCATTCCGATAGTACATACAATTTTATGGCCTTACTTACCCCATTTTGATCATTAGAATCTGTTACTTTATTTGCACATACTTTAACATCTGTAGGAGCATTTCCCATTGCAACACCAAGTCCAGCGGTCTCAATCATTGGAATGTCGTTATAATTATCTCCAATACTCATAATTTCAGTGAGTGATAGTTGATAATAGTTGGCTAATTCTAACAGAGCTTGTTTTTTTGAGACTTGATTATGTGTGACTTCAAGATAGTTATCCTTCGAGAGGTAAAAGTCAGTTTGAGGGAAATCCATGGTTGCTAATGTCTCTTTAAGTTTCTGGATAGTAGCTGCGTTATCTATTAGTAAAAGTTTATGAATAAGATTCTTTTCTTCCTGAAGAAAATCTGCTAGTGAAGTAACTTTGGGGCTCTCTCCAGTAATCTGTGCTTCAATTTCTACCCATTTATCTAAAGTATTTACGTACCAATATTTTCCAGAATAAACAT
>OGTC01000196.1_pt1 | contig 34098 bp, 19 predicted proteins | sample 1574531 | NCBI WGS metagenome assembly OGTC01 (sample SAMN03295859, study PRJEB24534) | human gut metagenome | isolation source: fecal sample 2 from infant 9 | host: Homo sapiens | place: USA: Pittsburgh, PA | collected 2014-07 | reverse complement strand
GGGGAGGGAGGGGCGAAACAAGGTAGCGTAGTGATACATGTATAAGTCACAGGATCTGCTAGAACGTGTACCATTGACAAAAATATAATGTATTTTATGCTCGGTTAAATTCAAAGAATAACCCAACTGTAAAAAGTATCAAAGTCTGTAATAAAAATCAATCACATACATTTATATTCTATTAACAAAACAAAGGTAATAAATATTACGATACTCCACGATTGGTAAAGTTGATATAACATGTCATCCAAACCTTGTTTCTTCCCCCTCTCTCTTTCCTTTCCTCTATAATTTAGGCTTTGAAGCATCAGCACCTCCAGCGGTTGCACTTGCATTAATCTCCAATGTACCATTTTCATTTGCCTCATTCATATTGTTACCAAAAAATACAACCGTCACCGTCAAATCGTCACGATATCTTCTAGATACAGGATTTGGAATCGATATAATCATTGAGGTTTGTTCCTTTGATCCACCATTGGATAACGCATTACGAATTAAATGAGTTGACACGTTGTTATCTTGTAACAAGAAGCTTCCACCACCAGTTGATTTCCTAATAGGTTTCTTGCTTGCCTTATCCATAGTAATATCCTCCACTTCTGGTAATTTGTTTTCACCAACTTTACCAAAGAAATTCCAAAATGATTTTTGTGGCTTGACCATCTTTTCTCTTTCCATCCATTTGACTACTAAACCAATAATCTCCTCATTGGTTAACATTTCATACAATCCATCACTGGCCATCACCAAAAAATCATTGTTGTCAGGATTGATTTTGGTTGTGGTTATCACCGGTTCAGCAGTAACATATGGCGGCGATGTTAAGTGATTGGGTAATCGCTTGCCAAAAAACTGCTTGTATATACGTTCTTGTATTGAAGCTGGGAGTTTGTAACGACAATCACCAAATGCTCTGGTTGGTTCTAAACTACCCAAGACTCGACCATTACGAATAACTTTAGGTTCATCTGGATGTTCACTGATGATTCTTGCCACTTCCGTTGGATTTGAGCCTGTTTGATCAATACTCAATTGTCTAGCTGTCCAATGATTATCCTTGAAAGAACCCAAAATAGCTCTCGAATCTCCTGTTACAGCCACTTTAAGCATTTTTGAGTTCGTGTCGTAGAATGACAACAATGCACAGGAGCCAGATAACGCAGGCATCAATAATTCAGCAGCTTTTGCTTTGTTCCCATCAGTGAGTAATTTTTCAATATTTTTATTGACAATTTCATGATCCAATTTTAGAAATCCATTTTTTATAGCTTGATCAATAGTTGCACTATTTGGCACATATCTAAGATTCTCTTCTCCTTGAACAGGCTTGTAGATTGTACCCAACTCATTAATCACATAATTAATCAATTCATCTCTCAACTTTGAACTAGTAGTCCAGCCACCATGCCCATCAAACACACCAAAGAAGAGCCAATCAGTGGTGGTTTTGATGTTGTTGTCTTGCAAGATTGGTACTTGAATAATCTCTTCAGCTCTATCATCTTCAATGGGAGAGTTTGAGGGCAATTGGCAGATATCATACCTCATGACCCCTTTACCTCGATTGATGAAATAGCTTTCCTCAAACTGACGTAATTTCGTATCAACCTGCTCATCGTTTAGCAAGAAAATACCTTCTTTGTGCTGTTGGTGACTGATACTATTCTCTTGATGCATTGATGATGTCGAAGTGGAAAATAGCTTCTTGTCCTCCAACAATTTTGGAGGTTTGGCAAATGAACTAGCAGTCGCATTTGCTGTTATTGCACTTGTTCCTCCTACTGCTTGAGATGATGGAGGCAGCAGTGGCAAGGTATCCAAGCTGTAATAATTTGATTGATTGAAAGCAATATACGAGCCAACTATTATGATGCCAGATACAAGTGCCACATTCTTGCCCTGTTTCAGATATTGCTGTTGTTCAGTCTTGGGAAGTGATCTGAAAAATGTCTTTGATAGATTAAGTAACTTGGAAGAATTGACTGATGTTTTGGAAGTGGAGGATATAAGTCTTTTGCTTATTGTTTGTAGTTGCTTATTGGTGAGATATAAAAACTTTGGTCTGGTTGATAACATGAGTGATGTGGTTCAAGTTGTTTGTATTGTAGTTGTAATGGGGTCGGTATGTAACCAAGCAACTCTAATTGAATATATATATGGGGGAAGAAAAAGTCACTTCTATTGAAAGGCAACGTGTCGATACGTAGCGTTGAGTGTATACTTGATGGTTGTCTATTGAAAACAAGCCTTAGGTGTTAGTGAGTATATTTGGAAGCAAATGGGTAGTGTGTTCTTCAGTTTAATTTGTTGATTGATTGAATTTGAGTGAACAAAGTGATTGAAACATACAATTTATTGGTTTCTTTTTTTTTGTTTTCTTAATCTGAGCATAAGATTTTGGGATTTGGTACACGCATCCAATTACCACATTCAATTACATAATGAATAATCCTCTAATCAAGCTCAACAAGCTCAATTGGGTGCTTCATAGAAGGAGTTGAGTTAAGTATGTATGACCTCGTTACTCTGGTATTGTTCGTCTAAACAAGAGAATGCTACAACATTTTGCTTGATGTTCCAGTCATTGATGTGGATGCAGATCTATACCAACGAAGAGCCGCTACAGAGTTCAACAACTGATAAATGTTACCTGTAATGGGGTATGTGAATCGAGAGTAATGGCTCCGCTCACTTTATTCATAAATATTACATGAGTTTGTCGCTGATTTGCTGACTTTGTACCCATCTAAACTTCAAGCTACAGATGTAACAACCTATGGAGAATGCATTGTCAATGAGACTTGATCGGGTCCAAGCTTGCTCGTGGACCACAGTTGTGCTATTGAGTATGTTTGAAAGCTAGTCAACTTTTTGAAGATGGCTAGTCAAACTTTTTGTCTTGGCAATGTGTTGTGTCTTTTAGGGGAAAACTATACTCATTTAGTCTTGCCACACTCGTTATATAATCACGCATTTGTGAAGGTTGTCTGATGATGATGATGATGATGGATCATTGTCAAAAAATTTATGCTACTTGGTTCCATTTTACAGTAATTCACAATTCGCAATTTGATGATACACATTGCATCATTCATCTACATTAGATTTTTTCCATCCTGAATACGTGAAACAAACTAGAGTATACCCCCCCTCATTGACTTACATTCCAACACAGTGTGACTTCTTTTGAGTTGAAGTGTGGTGGTGGCGTTTCAGGTGTGGTTTCAAGAGATGATGATGAGAAAAATGAAGCTTGCTAATTTTGATAACAGCTTGCAACAAGTATACTGTGCATGAAGTAAATTGAGGGGCTCATTGGTGTCTATTACTAGGAATCATGCCATACCATGAAAAAATGAGTAACTTCACCAAGAAATGGAGCCATCGCAAATGCCACACTCTCGTGGTATAAATAACAGCTCAGTTTCTCCTTATTGTACCACCTTAATGCTCTCAAAGCACAAACAACAACAATTTGCTATCAATAACATGAAGTTTTCCTCTGTACTTGCCACTTTTGGTTTATTAGCTATTACTCAATCAAGTTTGATCAAACGCGGTGGTGATGATGATGATAATGAAGGCCACAACCCACAACAAGTCCCAATTACTCCAGTTGTTCCACACCGTTCAAAGCCTCATTACACAGAAAAGTTCACCTTGGGAGTCAAAATTGATGGCCAAGTTTGGTTAACTTTTCAAGAAGAAGATGGTCAGCTTGAATTTGATCACATCAAGTATTATCAACATGGCTCAAAACCACATTGGGGTGGTCACCACCAAACTTTTACTATTCAACCAGTTACTGAGGATGATTCGGAACCTACTGGCCATGCCGATTGGAAGCGTGGTTACGACCCTGCTGAAGAAGAAGAAGATGATGATAATTACACCGCTGCGAAGTACTACCCAAAATCATATTCCATCAAGTATCAACCGTGGTTACCCATCTTTACTTTGAAAAATACTGTTTTGAAAGACACGCATGAAAGAACTGGGTCTATTGTTGCTAATCACCAGCTTCAATTTGATAATCCTGTTCAACCTGATGCTTTGTATACCAATGGGTTCTCAATAAAGTATGTGAATGGATATCCTTTGTTAGCATTGAATGACAAAACCACTTTTTGGGACTCACAAGCTTCTTCTCCAATTTGGAAATTGTATGACAAACCAATTACATATAAATCAAGAAGCGTTGAGCTTGTTGTGATTAAGGTGGTCTATTGAGTATCGAGAGCTAGAGAAACTACTTAAAGTGCATTGTTCAAGTGGTGTCTTCTTTTTCTTTTATCTTGTTATGGTTGGTTTCAAAGCAGTGTGGAAGTTTTTCCTGGCTTCTTTTTTGTGGTTTCCACAAGCTGTTTGCAATGGCTATTGTGTTGCCGTTTGTTCTTTCGGTTTTCTTTTTTCTATATAGTTGTTACAAGTTTCTTTAGCTAATGAATATTTAATGCACTTTAACTGTTGTTGCAAACACCAATAATCTTCTTTGGTTTTCATTGGCGCCAGTCCTGATTGAACGGTTGCAAACTTTTTGCCATTTTGCGTCTCATCATCGCAAGTGTTTTGAGAAAAAAAAAAAAAAAAGTATTCCATCGCCCAAACTGATACAAGCTGAGTCTACCAAGTCATGGGCAAATTGAAAAAGGGAAGAAAGAATCAAAAGGCAAGGTTGAATCCGATTGGATCTAAATCACAACAAGACTCTAAGAAAGATGAAGCAACCAGAACCTCGAAAATTTTGCCCCTTATAAACAAACTCAACTCTACTATACCAAATGAAAAATCAATGGCCCTTGGTGCCATTACCATTTTATCCGAAGATGCTCGTATGAGAAAGTTGCTTCTCAAAGAAAAATTGATTTCTGTTGTTATGCAAACTTGTCTAAATGATTTCAACGATGAAATTGTTGTTGAGGCTTTTGGTCTTTTGAGAAATTTGGGCATTGAAGAAGGGTACGATGTCGTAAAGTATTTATGGAGACAGGGTATATGGACAAGCATTGAGAGCGCATTGAACAAAATCGACGAGTCATTCAAGTTTTTACAGGAGAAGGGAAATGTCGAAAAGGATAAATCGAAATTACAGCTACTATATGACTTCACTGAAAACATATTGAGTTTGATCGTGGTTCTTGCTAGCGGAGATGATCCAATGTACGAGTCTATTCTCAGCAAGATTGATCCAATTCTCGATTTTATTTTGAGGATCATTGACGGTCACATAAATGGTGGTTTAAAAGTTACAAATAAGTTGCTTGATGCATTGTTGGAATTTATCTATGAATTTTCCACTGAGTCAATTGAATTTGTTGAGAAATTGGAAAGATTCACACATTGGGACAAGTTGATTTCATATGTTGATAAATCAAGCAGCAACTTGGCAAAGGTCTATATTGAAGGAATTAAGTTTAATAACTACGAAGTATTGGAATCTACCCATACTAATAAGCAACAAGTCTTGGGAGAGATTTTGCAAAACATTTTTAATATTGCAACGAGCATTAATTTGGAGAAACTACTGGAACGCATTGAGTCAATTGCCCATCCAAATAATGCAAACGAGCCAATTAAGAAAGATGCCAACACGTTAGAAAAAGGTTTATCCTCAAACAATGATACCAAGATCGAAACGAAGAGAGACTTGTCAACTATTGAAGTTAGTTTGAGTGTCATTACTTCTGTCCTTGAGTATATGTCAGATAACGAAGAGAACCCCGAGGAGCCCGTCCATTTATCACCCGATATGCAAAAAGTGCTACTTGAACAAATCGAACCAATGTTGATTGAGCTTTTCAAGTTTGAGTTGAAAGCAAACGTCTTACAATTGAGCAGTCAAATCATTGGCGCACTCAATAACTTTTGCTGGCTTATGTTATGTTGTGAGCCTATCCCTGTTGCTTGGTATGATAAGTCAATGCAATTAGGTGGTATTATACAAAGCATGGATTCTTATAAAATTCGAATGGAATGTATGGGTATATTTTGGGCACTCGTCAAGAGCTTGGGAAGTGTAATCGTTGACGACCTAACTAAGGATTTTATAGAAGCTCTTCAAAAGGAAGAGGCAACAGAAGATAACTCAGATGAGTTTTTGAATACCGTTGGGGTTCTAGGATCAATTGCACCAATAACTAAAAACATGGAAATCACTTTTATGATATCACAGTTCTTGTTAAGATCAATCAAAACAGCATGTAATGAGCCTCAAAAAACAAGGAACTTAGAAGTGATCATTGAATCATTGAATGCAATCTACGATATTTTTGGAGATAAGGAGTTCGAATACGATTACCCTATATTTGTGCAGCATAATTACTTGACCACGTTGAAGGATCTCGAGCCTAAAATCAAGGAGTTTTACAAAAAGATTGACAAGAGTAAGGAACCGCATATCAAAGTGAAAATGGAGGAGACGTGGATCAATTTGGATAGGTTTATACAATACAAAGCTAGCGAAAGGGAATAAACAATGACGTGCTGCCAGCCAGTAGTATTTATCTACAAACTCTCTCTGTAAGTACTTCTCTAGTGACTTCAAAGATGCTCCTCCAGTCATCAAAAATACATACAACACAACACTTATATTTGTCGGAATGTATATACTGATGTTCTATCTATGATTGGACTGAGCTTTGCCTGATTCAATGAACGCAACCTTGAACGATCCATACAGGAACAATCGCTGATACAATTACTTCTCATTCAACAAAAGTTGCGATATCAACGACGTCAATGAATTGCGTATACAATGTGGTTATTGTAATCCTTCCCTTCGGAACCAATTTACCATGTTAATGATTGATTTATAATGTTCCCATCAAAGGGGTCAGCTTATCTTATCCTATTCAAGCAGAAGTCTTTTATATACTACAAACATGAAGCAGAGTGAACCACAGTGTTCATTTCTCAAAATTGTATACCCTGATATTTAACTCCTATTTCATGAAAACAAGCTCTATTATTATACACAGCAATATCCACCATCAACTCTAATGTCTGAACCGTTGGTAAAGCTTGATGCATCACTAGCCAAGTACAAGTAAGCACCAACCAATTCATCGGTTTCAGCTTCTCTTCCCATTGGCGTGAGACCCCACCACTTAGCTCTTTGTTCAGTCGGTATTGGCGCAGACAACAATGTATTTGTGTAACCAGGACTTACTGAATTGACTCTTGCAAATCCAGCGAATTCAACAGCTAATCCTTTGGCCATATGCATTACTGCAGCCTTTGCGGAGTTGTAAGCAGTTTGATAGTTTGGTACATTATTAATGTGAGCTGACATGGAAGCAGTAATGATGAATGATCCAGAACCTTTCTTTTTGAAAATTTGTCCCGCATATTTAGCACAATAGAAAACCCCATTGACATTGACATCAAACACTTTTCTCCAGTTTTCTGGAGTTGAATCGTCATTGAGAATGGACCCAGTGTACCAAGCAATACCAGCATTGGCAACAAAAACATCAATTGTTCCAAATTCCTCTTCAATATTGCCAACAACTTCCTTCACTTGTTCAGCATTAGTGACATCAATTTGGTAAAACTTGGATTTGATGCCATAAACGGTGGCCAATCTTTTACTTAAACCATTGTCGCTATGAGCATGATCTAAAATGGCAACGTCACCACCAGCTTGAGCATAACCTTCAGCAATTGCAGATCCAATAGCACCTGCACCACCAGTAATGACAGTGACTTTACCCTTTAGAGAAAATCTCTCAGTTATGTTTTTTGACAAATTGAATGGTTTAGTTGGAACCTCTCTGTTGGCATCAGTATCTGGTTTGATGAGTGATTGGTATGGAGAAACAGTCATTCTTGAATATATGTGATTAATTTATTTGATGAATGTCGTAAAGAATGAGAGAGCAGAGTGAGTTGGAAGGGAAATACGGTGTATTTATATCTCAATTTGATGACTTTAAGGAGATGAGTAGTTTATTGTGTATCTCTATGCAATAGTTAGTTCGGTGAAACTCCATATTTCAATAAATGTATCTTTGTGCTACATTTTGCATATCAATTGAGTTGTCGTTTCTTTTTCTGTGGCGTCATTGTGTAACAAAATTTGTTAGTATCGGAAGAACTCAACAACATCGGTGAAACAACACAATTAGCATAACAATACATGCGTTTTCTAAATAATAACACATACACACACACACACACACACACACACACACACACACACACACACACACACACACAGGCACACACATTCGATGATGTAATACTTAGCAATGTCATTTTTACACGGGTAAACTACTGCTTAAGAGAGATACAGCACAAACCAGAAAAAAAGGGAAGAATGAAAATTGGTCAAGGCGTGTTTCGACTGCAAATTGGATATCTACAGTAAACCCAATCGATCGCTCATATCATTAAGATTATCCAGAACTGTACTACTAAATATCCTTTGGTCCAATCATATTCTCTGGCCTAACCCATTGGTCAAACTCTTCTGAGGTCAACATCTTCAACTCCAAGCACGATTCTTTCAAAGTGATTCCCTTTTTGTGTGCATTCTTGGCTACTTTGGAAGCGTTATCGTAACCAATCTTTGGGTTCAATGCAGTGACCAACATCAAAGATTCATGTAAGAATTTGTCGATCTTCTCCTTAATGGCCACAATGCCTTCAACGCAATGAATTCTGAATGATCTGGATGCGTCTCCCAAAATTCTGATTGAGTTCAATAAATTGTAGGCAATAACAGGTTTGAACACATTCAATTCAAATTGACCTGATGCTCCAGCAAATGTAATTGTGGTGTTGTTACCCATAACTTGGGCACAAACCATAGTCATGGCTTCACATTGTGTGGGGTTGACTTTCCCTGGCATAATGGACGATCCAGGTTCATTTTCAGGGAGTGCCAATTCTCCGTATCCGCATCTTGGTCCTGAACCTAAGTACCTAATGTCGTTGGCTATCTTGTACAAAGATGTAGCTAAAGTGTTTAAAGCTCCTGATGCTTCAACACAAGCATCATGGGCTGCCAATGCTTCAAACTTGTTGGGTGCAGTTTTGAATTGGGAGCCAGTGAGTTTGGAGATTTCTTCAGCAATTTTAACGTCGAACCCACGTACAGTATTCAAACCAGTACCAACAGCGGTACCACCCTGGGCTAATAACGATAATCTTGGTAACGTTTGTTTAACCCTTTCTATACCAAACTCCAATTGTTGCACATAGCCTGAAAATTCTTGTCCCAAAGTCAATGGCACCGCATCTTGCAAGTGTGTTCTACCGATTTTAATAACATCCTTAAACTCATCAACTTTCTTTTGAAATGCATTTCTCAAATCAGTCAAATTGGGGATCAAATGTTCTTCAATGTGGATCACTGCGGCAATATAAGCAACTGTAGGGAATGTATCATTTGATGATTGAGACATATTGCAATCATCATTAGGGTGAACTGGTTTCTTTGTTCCCTTTTCACCACCCAAGATCTCATTGGCCCTATTGGAAATGACCTCATTGGCATTCATGTTCGATTGAGTACCTGAACCAGTTTGGAAAATCACCAAAGGGAAATTATCATTCAATTTACCTGCAATCACTTCATCAGCAGCTTGTTGAATGGCTTTGGATTTTTTGGAATCTAATAACCCCAATTGTTCGTTGACTATAGCTGCTGCTTTCTTTTGGATACCGAATGCTTTGATTATAGGGAATGGCATTTTGATATCACCAATTTCAAAATTAGTTAATGATCTTTGAGTTTGTGCACCCCAATACTTGTCGGCTGGGACTTCAATTTCCCCAAAAGCATCGGTCTCAACACGTTTACCTGACATATTGCGGTGGATCAACGGGTGGGTATACTTGGAATTGATTGAGAAGTTGGATGTAATAATGTATCACATCTCGGAGTTTTTTTTTCTCCTCTCTTTGTTGCAAAACACGCCACGATCAATACCCGGAATTGGAGAGTTCCTGATAATCCCGACGTGTGTAGCAGCACTCGCGGTAGCGGGACAACACCACCTCACACAACGGCATATGAACCATGCAACACCTCAATTTACAATGTGTTTCAAATAGACAAAATATGAGATTCTAAATTCTATACAAGCCCCATTCTCATAGATACTTTGATCCAGCTTCTTGCAATTTTCTTTGAGCTAAACGTCTAGGAGGTTCAACTTTAGCTCCATGCCAATGGTAATGAAATCCAATTTCGTGCGCTAAAATCTCACCAAATCCCAACATCATACCATTGATGAATGGTAATACTAAATTTATAGCACTCTTTCTGACAATGCCAATAAAGTATGGCCAAAATGACAACCTCCTTTGTTCTGGGTATGGTTGTTCCTCATCCTCTTCATCCCCAATAATTTCTTGACCTTCCTGAATGTCTCTATCCACCGTATCAGAAATGTCAGCATTTACAGTCACACCACCGTCAGATCCTTCATTTAATGCGTCTGCAATGATCTCCCCCAAGACTTCTTGTTCTAAGGGGTTGGGATTCCGAGGGCTGAATATGGTGTGTGACTCGCTCTCTGCATGTTCCAAACTTCGCGGTATAGTTGCCGTGCTTGGTGATTGCTGGGTGTTCTGAGAACTACTTTCTCTATAGCTGCGTTGTGCGAATGAGCCCGACATATTTGATGTTTAATTGTGAGTGAATGAAAGTATTGGTGATGAATTCTCACCGCCGTTGATTTTGATAAATTTATTGTCGCGCGATTTGCGTGAGCAAAAAAGAAAAAATGCGACAATAAAACTAAGAGAGAGAGAGAGAGAGAGAGGGTCTTACCTATTTTGCATACTGCTATGCAACCCATCAGTATAATTTTCTATAAAAAGCTTCATTTTGCAAGTAAATCATACTCGTTCAATTTCTCGATGATACTGGCCGGCTCAACGATATTTTTTGGTACAATATGTCGAGATCCTAACTTCATTGTCGAGGGCACTTTTGGCAATGAATCTTTGAGCCTCACCGTTGTGCTTCCGCTGCCGTTCCTATCCGGCTCTAATTCTTCCAAAACTGAGCCAACCTCCAGAGACAAATGATCCAAGTAGTGCAAGATTGACGTGTTTGTAGTACTCTCTGATTTCCGTACTTTGTCCCTTGACTGCGTCGAAAACGAGTCTCCGAATGAATAAGATCTTCTCTCTCTAGGTAAAGTGTTGTTGTTGTAATCACCTGATGAAGATGAATCGAATGTCTTATCGTCGGAGCTCAAAGTCGAGCGCGATTTGTTCTGTTGGGGAACCAAGTGATAAATGTGCTCGCCTCCAGTTCGATTCTGAGTCCCACCGTTCATAAACTTGGCAAGAATGTTTGTCTTTGGATCTAGCGTAAACTGATTTACAAGTTTATTGCTTGACATGATAGGCTTGGGTTCTGACTTGAATATCGCCCTTTCTTTCACATCTTTCGGTGAATGATCAATCGACTTTGAAATGGCTTCCTTGAATATGGCTTCATTTTGCAAGACCAAATTGTCATTATGATGAGTTCCTGAGCCCGGGGAGTTCGAGCGTCGTTTGGAATGCGCGCCACCCTTTGTGTGACGTTTACCTGTCGAGTTTCCACTTGAGCTAGACGATGGCGGAGACGCAGAAGACAAGGACGAGAATGACAGTGTGGAGCTCTGTTCAACTTTGTCAATACCAGCACCGTTTTGCTTTAATCTATGTTCCATTTTCGCAGCCACTGTTCTTCGCAACAATATTTCAACCAACAATTTAGTATTGATCTGATGAACTTCTCTCCTTGATAAAAGTGCAGCATCTTCTGGGTACAATTTTTGAAAAGGCGGGGGTACTTTCATGTAGTCTACCCCGCTTAGGTTCTTGTAGTGTCTTCTCTGTGCCACTTCAAAAGCCCTGGCTTTGTAATTTTGATACAAAATATCCAAAACACTTACTGAGGCTTTACGCGAATGAGTAATGGTAGGTTTGACAGCAGGCTCTTTTTCTCTAAAATCTTCGATATGCCAATGTAGTAATGGATGAGGGTGTAGTGGCTGGGTATAGTTCCACATTTTCATTCTTTGAGGTAATGAAGAACCAACAATTTGGTTGTAGTTACTCATTTGTATAAAATTCATAAACTCATGTCTAGTGGTGAAATTGGGAGTTTGACCATTGTGGACCGACCGATACTTTAAGGAACGTTTCCGTAAAACAGGGAATGAAAATTTAGGCCAGCTAAACCATGACGTCTTTTCAGTTCGATGCTTTTGTTTCCCATCCGTGCTTGGTTTTGATTCTAGCTTCTCCTTGAGTAGATCTTTCCTTTTGATTGTTTTGTTTCTTTGCTTTATCTTGTTTCGATTTCTCAATGTAGCCAGTCGTGAGATAGTTGAGCCGGATCTATTTAATGCAGGTGACCCTACAACAGTTACCACTGGGTGATTATTATTGTTGTTGTTGTTGTTGTTGTTGTTATTGATGGCGCGACTGTTGCTGCTGCTACTACTGTTGTTCAAAATCTCACTAATTGGTTTCTTACTAGTCACAATATTCTCTGTTATAAGATCATAATTGGATCGGCTATGCCAAGGTGAATGTTGGCCCAAGTTTGGAATTGAGGGTGCAGGCGCGGGCGGTTGTCTTGACACTGTTAAGTATGGCTGACCGGTTGACTCAAAAGTTAGATCATGACTTGAGTAGATCACTTCAAAGGGATTGGATTGTGACACGGCTCTGGAATGGGCTCGGCTATGGCCATATGATGTCCCTATGCTTGTTGAGTATCTATTGCGATTATCTTGATTAAATTGGTCTAAAGTTGATGATCCAGTAACGATTGAAGCGTGCGAAGACCGTGGGATCACGGAAGTCATGTTTGTGAATGGTGCAGTCACACTTAATATAGTACTGGGGAGCTTTGCGATAACACTAAGCTGGTAGACTTAACGATGATAAGATGGACTCAAAAGCTAGCAAATGACCTCTTTTTCTTTTTTCCAAAGTAACATCTTCAGATCCATCTTGATTTCCATTTATTAGGAAAAGGGGTCTAACCTGTTTTCGTCTACATAAAGTTTAAGTGAAGTTTTTGTGAAACATGGCTGGCTCAAAGATCTCAATTGAGAGAGAGAAATAAAATAATACATGGAGTTGCAGATCTTTGCAACAACGAAAAAGCTACCAATCACTCATACTTTTGCAATTGTTCATAGTTTTCATATCCATATGGAAAGCTTGCGTGGAGGAGATTTCTTCAACGCAGTCTCTAGATGGATGTGCTGCTTCAAGCGTCGACTGGGGGAGCTTCAATGCAGCACCTATAACAATTTGCGAAAGCTATTACTCCACACTATTGGGGATGATAAAATTATATAAAGCGAGACAATTTTAAAGGCAATCGCGGTTGTAAAATAATGGGCTCCAAGTCTAAGCGATACCTAAAGGATATATTCCGTTTCCAAGACTTGGGGAGTTTTCAGTTGTATGCTCAATACAGTGGCATATGGGGTACCCCTAACCTTCGCACTGCAATAACTAGCCAGTACAATCTGGTGCGATAAACACAAATGAACCTGTACATTGTAGACTTGTTGTTTGAGAGAAATAAAGCAGATACGTTATAGATACAATTGTGTCTTGCTTGCACACCCCATAGCACTGTATAGTTTTAGTGTTGGCATTGTTTCACAGGGCTCGTGAATGAAACAATTTTTTTAGACGAGGAGACGTTTTATTATTAAATGTCGTGTAAACTAAGAGCGACATTCATTGACACGTGAAAAAAAAATTATTTGTTGTTGAAGAATGTCGTTTAAATTCTCACACAACCAATTTTTTATAAACAAAAAAAATGATTAAGGCAATCTGTCCTTTTCCTTTCTAGCATTTTCATTACCAATTGAATTAACATCGGGACACAACACAATGGATAAACTTAAGGAGGTATGTAATGGTGGATTATGCAGATGACTTTAATCTTCAAATCTATGTATCAAGTTGGTTTGCTGCGCTGCACCCGATCTGGAGATAGATTGATTTGTCGACAATATAAACATGTCCAGATCAGGACGCGCATGATCCAATGAAATTTTTTTGGACGGAGGGGAGGGGGTAATCAAATCATCATGTTCTCCGAGCAATACAGGTGAATGATTGTTTTGCACTTTAATCCGTTGGAACCCTCTCGTCAATTACAAAAGATCCCATAAAAGACCAAGTACTAACTCTAATTGCAGAAAATCAATAATTTGAAATTGGATGCTGAAAAATGGCAAGAGAAGTCTGATGAATTGTCTGAAAGGATTAAGGAATTGGAACAAGAAAGTTTGGAAAAGGATAACCAAATCCAAGCCCTCACTAGAAAGAATCAAGTTCTAGAGGAACAAGTTGAAAAGTTGGAAACTAACCTTGAAGAAATCAAGAGTACTGCTGATGAATCACACTCTTTGAAAACTTCCAATGAAAACTATACCAAAAAGAATCAAGTTTTGGAAGAAGAATTGGAAGAAGCTGACAAGAACTTGAAGGAGACTACTGAAAAATTGAGAGAAACAGATATTAAAGCTGAACAATTGGAAAGAAAAGTTGCCAGTTTGGAAAGCGAAAAGGAAGAGCTTGAAAAGAAGCAAGAGGAATTGACTGAGAAATACAATGAAGTTAAGGCTGAATTGGATGAAATCAGTCAACAATTGGAAGCAATCTAAGTTTGAGTTATGTTGGAGATTCCTTTTGTGCGTCTGAAGTTGCATTTTAGTGTATAGCATTTGGGAAGATAGGAGATACATTGCTAAACTGATTACATAATTGTGAGAATCCCAGAAAATGAAGTCTGGAGGTAGTTTTTTTGTCAACCGCATCATCTAAGAAGCTTTAGGAGAGCGAGTTTCTCACACTTTGTAACTATCTCTTATTAGCATGCGTGTATCCTCAGTTCATTGCTCGTCAACAATCTCATCTAATGAAGTAAGCTTTTGTTGTATTTCGCACTCCCCAAAAAACAATCTAACATTGATATTATAGAGACACACAATGTGTCTTCAAAGAAACTTTTTGTACGTATACACAAATCTGCTTCTATTAAATGCTTGTGTACTTCAAGCTGGATGTTATATAGGCCTCTTATTTCACACTAACAATTGAACTTGCAAGCCTTACTGGTTCAGCAAAGGGTTTTGTGTACGATCCACTTGTTTGTATTTAGCGAACAAACGAACAAAAGAAAAAAAAAAAGGGAGAACACACACACGGGCTGAGTGAAGAGGTTACTGGTATCAACAGCAAATAAGACTACACTTGTACGAAACCTAAAACAAAACCACATCTGATTACACTTTTCAGAAACCTGGCTACTTTACGCAATTATTCGTTCTACTTTTTTACCTCCATACAATGATCATTGGCTCTACGCTTCGATCTAGATTTGGTAGTAATTTGGAATCCCATCAGATTGATGATGATTACTCAATGTCTACAGACCAGGAGGAATCAAACACATCTCCATTGCCACAGCCACTGCTACACCATTCACATCAGTCTTCGCCCTCGCTTTCACTGCAGCAATGGACAAGTTCAGGAAGACTGTCCTCCACTACAGCCTTGAGATCTTTGAATAGTGACCTATCACCACGAGGGTATAACGAAGGTGCCACAGCAATACATACACATCACCATCATCACAATCACCAACACCATACTTCAAGCCTACGACATCAGGCTTCATATATAAGCATTTCCCAAAATAGTGCTTTTTTGGATGAATTACAATTTGACCCTGAAGAACCTGTTCCAACTTATGAAACATCGCAGCTAATGCATCAGAATAATCAATGTTTACAACCAGATATTGAACCATCTCAGTTCGTTTCAATGGATCCTCGCATTACTGCACGAGAATTACCTCCAGAACTTGCTTCACATTTGTATACACCCATCCCTTCACTTCCGATACCGAGAACTTCCTCAATGTTTCTTCTGGACTCGGTAGAGACATCACAATGTACGACTCCGAATATGTTGCAACAGCAACAACAACAGCATCAGCATCCGCAGCAACAACAGCAACCCCAGTTAGGAAACTCCCATTCACTGCATCGCTCATTGACATCATCCCCATCTTCTACAAGTGTGCCGTTGCGTAACAAATTTAAACAAACGTCCATCAAGAGACTAGGGTTGAAATTTCTTAATGCAAGACAACACTTTTTACTTGCATGCTGCCGTGATATATCTTTAATCCCTCCTTTGATTGGATTGTACCAATCGTGGAAACGTATTTACCAGGACGGAGATGCAAATGGAGTCCCGTACAAGATTACAACTGCACGAGGCATGGAACATTTCCTCACTGGCGTTTGGTGTATTGTGGCTGCTTATTTGTCCTACTCCATTCTTGACTCTTTGTTAGTAAGATGGATCATTACATATTCAACCTCAGCTGCCATTGTACGGGTGTTGTCCATGTCGACAATCATGATCACATGTGAGTTGTATTTGGTTAGCACATTTAGTGCTGATGGTTACAAGTATGGTTTACATATTTGGATCTTGATAAGCTGCATTTTGACATTTACATACATTGTCCAAAATTTTGTCACCCTGAATTTACAACTTGAGCATCATAATACTATTAAGCAGCATCAGACGCAGGAACCATTAAGAGGTGGTGAAAATGAAGTGAATACAGATGGGAACACTTTGACACATAGAAATGGTGTCTCCTCCAATGGACACATTAGTACTGCTGGTCGCAGTAATGTCAAAAACTACACACAAATGAGGGCCAAGAAACCAAGACGTTTTTTCGATTTTTACAATATCGTCGTTTTCGCTGTGGTTCCCGTTGGATTGGCTAGCTTCGTTACAATGATTGGACTTCTCAGATCGCTATTAATACTTAGAATCGATGTTGACCAAGTCATGAAAACCATTAGTTAAAGAAACGGATGTCCAAAAAAACTCACTTGGTAGCTATGTAATTGATGTAACTTTTTTTTTTTCTATGAGAACAAAACCATCGCATTTCAAGCAATAATTTTTTTAACTTCAATTTGTTTTCCCTTTTTCTTCTTTCTTCTTTAATCAAAAAGTATATAAGGGAGAAATTTGCCACGACGAGATAATGTAAATGCTTCCAAGTTATACTCGTTGCCATTTTTTTTAATACAAAAAGAATACCTCCCGAGAGTGACCACGAAAACCCCCTTTTTAGGAAGTTTGAAATTCGTCTTAGAGAGTTTTGAATGTCGATTTTATTTGAAGGGCACATTTTTTCCTAGCATTGTAATCGCATCTCTGCATGATTTATTGTTGGCGATTGATGTAGTAGAAGTCTATCACGGAGGCATTGATTCTTTTAAAACGTTCGACGTCTTGATGAATACTCCGATCTACTAGTGTCTCAGAGAAATTTACTCTCCTACAAAGCACTTCCAAGTCAATTTTAATACTTCTCTTTATTACCTATACATTACATGAAATAATCAAGAACTCTCCATGAATAACCCTCCTCTCCTTAACATCAGTGATTTTCTAACATTTCAAATAGCTTCAATGAAAGAACCCCTCCCTGAATGGATCATAATATGGTTATATTCTCCAAAGATTGCTTTATCTGTACTTGTGGAAACCAATGTCGTTAGCCTTTTCTCTAAAACATTGACGGCACAAATCTATTCCGTATTTTCTGATTAAACCAGAGTGGGAAGAACAATGACGACATTGTCTTGAACCTTTACCAAAGTTTCTTGGGTGTGAGAACCAAACGTTTTCGTGTGCCATATTTTGTTTAATGTCTAAAAGAAAATGGAGTTAGTAAGATGAACTTAGAATACAATATTATGGATTGAAACAAACGGGCTCAGGGGGTGCTGGGTGCTCTCTAGCTGGACGTGGCACCACGAGCATGTCATGCCCGTGAGATGACACGCATGGGAGTTCTACTGATGATACTGTAGACTCAAATTCTCGTCATGGGCATGTTATTGCAAATCATGCTAGTTTGTAGCCAGCTCGAGGGCAAAACTTGAGGATAATTGATGGGCCATTTCTTGACAGAGAAATATGACCCTATCTTTCCACCTGGCGTGTAGTCTGACTCCCCTGTGCTTTCACTTCCCCTTCAACTGTATGGTTCAATCCGACGTGTCTGGTATCTCCTTATTGTACATACATATCTAACGTTGTTTGATGTATATTCAAAACTGTTAAACCACTGAAAATTCCAAATTTTTCTGCTTATGGGTTTTTTTGGTGTAGTGCGTGAGAATTCAACCATCAATTCTGTGTAACTTCTATAGTAGACTTTTTTGATTACATAATATTATGGTTATAACCCTAATACTTTATCACGTGGACAAATCTAAAATTCGAAGATGTAGTTCCGAAGCTCATCGCATCAGTCCCCAGAAACACATTCACTATTCACAACACCAACACCCATATCCCAAACAAAGCTATAGCATTTACAACGGTATGGCAAAAGGCGGAAATTCACATAGGAACACATTAAAGAACGACCATAAACCATTCAAGTCAAAACATGCAACCAAAGGACAATTAAAGAATCAATTCAAGGGTAAAGTTGAGAAAACCTCATCTTCGGGTTCATCCTCAAAACCTTTGAATAAAGTAGCAAGAAAGAATTTGGCAAAGCAATTGAAGGAACATAAAATCTTGGAAACAAAGCTTACAAAAAAGTTATTTGAAGGAAACTCTGGTGCCCAAAAAGTGATTACCATCATTTGTTTGACTAATGATTTATCGCCAATTGGAATAGCAGATCAATTGTTCAGCCAGGATGAACAAAAGTTTAAGTTTGAGTACCCCAGTGTCACCGACATCAACATTAGCAAATTCAAATCAAACTTGAAGATTATACTTCCAAATCAGAAAAATATATTGCAAATACTAGATGCTGCTAAAGTATCCGATTTCGTAGTTTTCGGAATATCGGCGAAGCAAGAAGTTGAGCAAGGCTATGGAGAGACAATACTACGTGCGTTATTAGCTCAAGGTATTGGGTCAGTAGTTGGGGTGTTGCCAAATGTTGTATCAGCGTATCCCAAAAGAAACCTTCAATTAGACATTAAGCAATCTTTGCAATCATTTTTCAAACACTTTTTCCCCGCTGAAGATAAATTGTATGCATTGGAACTGGATTCTGATAATGCAAACTGTCTAAGGTACATTTGTCAAAAGTTTCCTCAACTGGTGACGTGGAGAGATTCAAGAGGATGGTTAATTGCCGATAAACTCTATAGTGACGAAGGGTATGAAGGTATAGTCATTGAAGGAACTTGCCGTGGAGCTGGGTTTAATGTCAATAGGTTGGTGCACATACCAGGTTACGGTGATTTTCAAGTTGACAAGATTGAAAAATTGAACAAAAACGCAGCAAAGAGTCGTAATGAAATGCAAATTGACGATGTTATTGAACAAACGTACTTGCCCGATGCAAGTCAAGACATTTTGGACGAATTGAATCCTGACTTTCAAGAAGTACAAGATGATGATGCCGATATGTGGTATGATGACCTTGAAGATGATGATTTGGGCGTTCGGTCCGAAGGTAAGTTATATTTTAATGATGATGGAATAAGCAAGAGCAAATTGAACAAAAAAGTGCCTAAGGGAGCTTCTGAATATCAAAGTAGGTGGTTTGTCGATGACGTGTTGGACGAAGATGCATCCGATTTGGAAGAATTGGAAGACAATGATGGGGATGCCGAAGAGGCTATGGATGATAATCAGGAAATTGTGGATGACACAATCACGGAGTATGCTGAATCTGATATGCACATTGATTTATCACCGGAAGAAGAACAACGCCAATTGGAGGAGTATCGCAATGCTGCTGCTCACGAAGACTTGGAATTCCCTGATGAGATTGAGTTACATCCTAACGAGTCGGCAAAAGAAAGGCTTAAGGGTTATAGAGGTGTCAAATCTTTAGCAAATTGTGAGTGGGATGTTGATGAGCAAGATTTGGAGAAACCAAGTATTTGGAATCGTTTATTACGTGTTGCAAATTTCAAAGCTACTAGAAACAAGCTTAACAAAGATTTCATAAAAAATGTTCAAGCACAGCCTGGAAGCAGTATCAAATTATTCATAAGAGCACCTAAGTTTATTCTCGAGCAGGTCAACACCACTTCTAAACCATTTGTGGTTTACGATTTACTCGAGCATGAACATAAGTTAGCTGTGACGAATTTCTCTTTTGAAAACTGGGAAGATTATGAAACACCGATTAAGAATAAAGATACAATCGTTGTTCAGTATGGTCCCCGTCGACAGATTATAAACCCAGTATTCAACCAAGCTTCAAATAATAGCAACAATGTACACAAACAAGAAAATTTCCAACATCCAGGAATGATGACAATAGCCACAGCCATAGCACCGGCGTTATTCACCAATTCGCCAGTTATTTTTTTCAAGTCCGGCGAAAATGGCTCGATACAATTCATTGGGAAAGGCTCTTACTTGGGATGCGATCATACTCGTATTGTTGCTGAACGTATTGTACTAACTGGTCACCCAGTCAAGATCCACAAACGTGTGGTGACTGTTCGTTATATGTTTTTCAATCCTGAAGATATCAACTATTTCAAAGCAATTGGACTTTTTACAAAGTCGGGCCGACTGGGATTTATTAAGGAGAGTTTAGGTACCCATGGTTACTTCAAGGCTAATTTCGATGGTAAATTGACATCACAGGATGTAGTGGCCATGAGTATGTACAAACGAGTGTGGCCAGAAATGTCTAGTTTGTATACTGAATAAGAAATAACACATCTAATGCACGGTACGCTTTTGCTTAATCAAGAACTGTAGAAACTTTGATGTATTTTAGAAATAGACACAATGTATATATAACCGAAAACTTGAGGTTGTAAGTTGAAGACCGAAAATCCGAATATGAAGATACGAAGCTTAAACACTGAAAAGCAAAATGATAGCAGGCACAACAAAGTGCCTTATAGGCCCATTTAAAACAAACCAACAGCGATGGCAACAGCCCCAAACATGAAAGAACTAACCTTGTGAGAAGCAGCAGCACCTTCAGCAAGAGGAGCAATACTTGGTGACACGGCGGTTGGCGAAGATGATGCTGATGACGAATCGGATTCAACAAGAGCTTGTGGTGCTGGCGCATTGCTTGCAGGAGTAGTGGAAGCTGCTGCGACTGTGCTTGGAGTGTCTTCGTCAATTGACAAGAAAACAGGACCTTCGTCAGTGTGGGTTCCAGTTGGCGTGACGTTGGGGAACACAGTAACGTCTGGGATAACAGTCACACCTGGAGTGTTGGTAGTAGCTGGGGTAGTAGCTGGTGTGGTAGCTGGTGTGGTAGCTGGTGTGGTAGCTGGTGTGGTAGCTGGTGTAGTGGTTGAGGAAGTGGTTGGTGTAGTAACAGGAACACTGGTCAACGTGGCTGAGGTAGTAACAGTAACCTCAGTTGGATGGCACTTGTGGTTGCTGCAAGTGGTAATTGTGACAACAGTGGTACTTGGAACATACACGGTTGACTCAGTACCCTTATGGGTGTTTGTATCCTCACCGGTAATAATTGAACCTGTTTCGTGATTAGTTGAACTTTGTGGTGGTTGAATTGGTGAAGTGGTGGAACATAAAACTTCATCAGTAATTGTCACAGTGGTTGGTTCAGTAACGGTAATTCTCGTTGGAAGACAACGATTATCAGAACAGGTGGTAATGGTAAGTGTGGTTGCTTCTGGACAGTACGTGGTGTAATCAGTGACAACAATTTGAGTGTGGATTACAGAAGAGTTACTGTAAATTGGTTCAGCTAAAGCAACGGCAGCGAGTGAAAGGGTGGTGAAGATAGATTTTGAAACCATAGTGATTGTTAGCGAGCGAATGTGACGATTGAAGATGATAAGAAAGGAGTAAGTGTAGTTGGGAAATTCACCTCTTTATATACCGTTAATTTGCTTTGCTTTTCCTCGAAAAAGGGGCCAAACTCAAAGCTGAGGCAATTTCAAATTATGGTCTACAACATCACATGAAGATCCTAGGTTTGTTTACAAAACAGACAGCAAAATTGGGAAGCCTTGTGGCCCAAAAAAGAAACGTATAAGTGTGTTGGTCCTCCCTTTGTCTATGTTTTAGCAACAACCACAGTTATTGTTAACAAGTGCATAATGCAAATTCACTTTGGGTAATAATTGACTGCAAAAAGAGAAAATAAGGTTTGAATTGTTTTAGTTTTGTGTTATCTATCTCTAACATGTAACTGAAATTGTTGAGTAGCTCAGATCTTCTTCAAAGGCTTCAACAAATGGTTCAACAGACCACGTCAAGGGGCAAAAGAGTATGTCGTTTGTCCGAAGCGACAGTATAGAAACAGCATCTTTCAATGTAGTAAACTATGCGACCAAAAACTGCGGTCTACAATGTACGGGTTGCACTTTATCTAGGGCCAATGGCACCACATTGGAGTTGAATGTAGAGCTTACAGATAACCTCTTCAGTTTTGTTGAACTGTATCTTTGTTGTGAGCAACTGCTTTGGCCATACGTTGATTGCAAAATGACTAACTAGTTCACTAACTATGAACACAAACATTTCTATAAACTCTGTTTCTAAAACCATGAGGAGACGCCTTAGTGAACTAAAGTCATCAGAAAGGATTAAACTTTCCTCGAACGTTTTTAATAAAATTGGCACATTTTGTGCTTTGTTGTGCCCTTTTGTTTACTGCCTTTTCTTTTGACTTGATATGTTACGAGTAACATCTTTGATAAAAAAAGGTTTTAAATTTCAAAGAGCTGTAGAAACTCACAACCGTCAATAAATCTTGCTGCATAAGCTACAGAACTAGTTATTTTCATTTCCTCGATACTCAGTGATGGATCCATTCATACTTTATGCGAGTACATTTACGAAGTTATTTAGACGGCCACCCCCTGTTCATTTTGTGTAATGAAAGTATAAAATCTACTCATCAAAGCTTTGTGAGGATTCATAAGGCATGTTGTGAAAACGACGATGTTTGTGGCTCTGAAAGTAAAAAATGCTGTATTACTAATCAAATTCCTCAGTGTAGTGAAGTCCCCACCCCTTTAAGATCAGTCTTTTCGAGTTGCATCTGCCCCATAGGCTTCACAAAATGACTTGACTAGTACTGCAGTACCCGTCCTTGTATATAAAAATGACCAGAAGATCTTCTAAACATCGACGCAAACTCTAGCAACCCCCGCCTCACTTCAACGTTATTAGTAGACGACTATTGGATTGTCTCACCAAATGATTGTTGCAACTGCGTAGTCGTAAAATTATGACGTCAAAAAAAAAGTCAATTCAACACGCGCCGCACGGTCGAAGCCATTCGACGATATTTTTCACAGTTTTTTTATTTTTTTTTTTGACAGGTTGTGATCTAGTTGATCTAAAATACATATAACTCAAAGAAACTCTAGACATGCGTGTATTCAAGAATGTCATATTGAATGCAATTTCTGTGACCGCGGCGATACCGAATGTGAACATCAACCAACAAGACAATCCAGGTATTGAACAAGTTCTTGAATCATTATCATTACCCAATTTGTTAACCATTGATAGTATATCGCGTATATCCAACTACGAAACTAGCAGTGTTATCTTTGATCAAGGAAGACTATTGATGAATAAGCAAGGTGCGCTTTTCTCAAAGTCTTTTATCCCTTCGAAAGAATTTACAGCAGAAATTGTATTTAGATCATCGGGTAAATCACAAGATATACAATTTTCAGATAATGGATTGAATATATGGCTCTTGGATGACAGAAAGAGTCAAAGCTTGGACCAGTACGATGGATTCAAATTTGCAATCAATAATGTGGATATACAAGGTTTGAAAATTTTCAATAACGATGGAACCAACAATGTTGACAACGGGCTTGATGTCAGTATTGGTGATTGTCAATTTAGATATTTGGAAAGCGATGTTCCTTTTACATTGAGAATATCCTATAGTGATAAGTGGTTCAAAGTACAAGTAGATAACAACCTATGTTTCAAAACTGACAAAATCAAGTTGCCTCAAAATCAAAACTTCAAATTGGGAGTAACTAGCAACACAAACTCACAATCTCAAGAAACTTTCGAAATTTTGGCTATCAAGGTATGGGATAAATTGACTGAAGATGCTCTTGATGATCATGGATTAATGGTTGAGGGCGAGTTGAAGGTAGATGTCAAGAAGATCGTTGACGGATCGCAACAAATTCAAGACGAAGATCATGTAAAACCAAGAGTAATTAGGGAGTCCTTGATGGAAAGAGCAAGAAAGCATAGGGAAGAAATGGAAAGGGCTCAAAATCTGGACATTTCAAACATTGGTAGTCAAAATAACGATTTTCTGTTGATTCTTGATAAGTTGAACCATTTGGAGTACTTGGTGAATGACTTGCCGAACAGTTATAACCCATCTTCTCAAGGTACTAAAAATGATCAGGTTGGTGGTGCATTATCTCAGTCTCAAAATGATATTACCAACGCTATCAAAGAGACACGTGACACAATCAATGGTTTGAAAGAGACATTTGTACAACAGTATGCTCAGCTACTTCAAGCGGTGTCAGATCTCAATCACAAAGTTATTGGTGAAGTCAGAGAGCAGCATTACGGCATGGAGGAGATTGGGAAAAAAGTTGACTTGTTAATGAGCGAACACAAAGAAGTTCAACATCAATACAAAAAACAGAGTGAACAAATGGGTCAAAAATCAGCCCATGTTGTGTCTCCGTCAGACTCAACCTTTGATAAGTTGATCAAATGGATTTTGATTCCCTTGATGATAGTTTTACTTGCGTTGGTTGTGTTTGTTTATCGTCTCAGGCATGATATCAAACACTCAAAACTTTTATAGATTAACCTACATTGAAAGTATTTCTTGAAAAGGATACTACTTGTCAACTCATTTGCTATTTACTGTAGAGCTTCCATTGGAGCCCGACTTTGATGGCGTGTACAGATCAGGTTCATCACCCAGTTGGCTTTTACTCTTGGATGGCGTCTTTGGAGTTGCATCTACGGCATCATCCAATAACATCGACGATAATCTCTTCTTCTTTGGTGAAACTGAACGTTTCAAAGACATTGGCGACTTGGCAGGTGTAGGTGGGGGAGTACTTGAACGAGATCTCGATTCGGATTTGCTACTTTGGTCAGACCGTGCTGCATCGTCAAAAGCATTTTGCTGAGATGTTGCTTGTGTATCATTTTGTTGAGATGGTGCTTGTGTTTCGTGTGCTTTCTCTGGTTTCTCACTAGACAAACTGTTTTCCCTATGTTTCACAGCTTTCTTCAACCTTGATTCCAAACGAGATTTGGATCTTGCTGCTAATGATTCACTTGGAGCAAGAGGTGGATCTTGACGAGATTTGGTGGATCCAGTACGGCTTACATTAGGACTGCTAGCAGCGCTGTGCGATTTAGCTTTTGAGCTGTTTCTCCTAAGTTCATTGAAGATCGTTTCCTTGTTTTTAAGTAGATCCTGCATGGTATTGACAGGATGTTTGTCGTTGAAGCTGCTTTTCGAAAGATCGAAATGTGTACTTGTCTTTGGACGTAATAACAACTTGCCAAACTCTAAGCAGAGGGCATTTTGTAGATTCTTGGAGGCCTCCTTATCTTTAGCTCCAATTATTTGCACTAACCGTTTGAGATGAGTCAACAAAGCGTCGAGGGTAGCTATGTTGCATTTAGGAAGCTCTGATAAAACGTTTTGAAGACCATTGATACGTGCATCTTTTTGCGATTGGTCGTGATAGTTGTGATACAACAACTTGATTACATCGTAGTAATTATGCGGTATCAATGAGTCTGGTAATTCCATCAAGTACAATTTCAACACATTGGTGATTACAACAGGATTACTTTGGCCCAAGATCTCGGAAATTTTATTTGGATCAGACAAGTCATTGAGTTGTGATCTCAATTTGTGAACATTCGACAAATGCACTGGCTGGGTCCAAAGATTGATCCTTTCCTCGTCGTTCTTCAAATCGGGATATGTGTGGTCCAAGTGGCTCAAGATACATTGAACAATAATAGGAACCACTTTTTTGTCAAGTCTAGACTTGACACTCAAGTCAACACCAAAGGTTTGTCTTAGATTTGAGTCATAATAATTATCGTACAATGTCACATGAGGTTTGAAATAGCCTGTAGCATAATTTTCAATCAAAAACTTCAAGTCGCTAACTGGATTGATTGTTTCTTCCAACAATACCAACTCATCCGTAACCATTTGCAACTGCTTTACCCTGTTTGCGAAACTAGCTATAAAATCAAAAGAAACTTTCTTGATAGCTTTCAATCGATCCAATTCACACTTTTGCATGAAAGTTAAGTGGTCCATAACAAGTTCTTCAAACTCGCATCTCAACACATCAAGCTCTTTAACTTTTTCAAAGTACCTAGCATCCAAAGACTTGACCTCTTTGAGCAATTTAGGGTATTGAGTTTTGTCGGTATAGTCAACACCACTTACACCAATTGCTTCTTTAACATCATCAAAATTGAATGTGCCAAACCCTTTGGCGAAACCGTTGTTAGCACCATCGTTGTTACTTGGGATGATTTGGGCAACATCGAAAGCCTTTTGTTTCCACTGATAGAAAAATTGAGAAGAATTGATAAATGATTTGCCCATGGATCCAACAACTCTGATAAATTCATTCTTTATCAAATCTTGACCAAACCTCTCCGCTTTCTCCAAGTTCTTTTCGATTTCAGGAACATTGTCGAGAACCCATTGTGTGATGGAACTTCCAGTAGATACGTCTTGGTAGGTACCTAGAATAGGAACTTTATGATCTGTTCGAGGTATACCAATTAACATTTGTTTCAAAAGAGTTTCCATTTGTTTGGCATTGAACTCAGTGTGAGTAAACTCAAAACTTGTGTCTGCACCATTTTCTTCCTCTTCTTCTTCTTCTTCTCCGTCGTCATCAGTAGACTCAACTGCTTTTGACCCGGAAATTTTCCTATAAAACTCAGAATCACTCATCTCCTCGTTCAACTCCTTTTCAGAATAATGGCTTTTGAACTCTTCCAAAATTCTGCACTTGTTAAAGTACCTGTTTTGCAATTTATCCACTTGACTTTGCATAGACTTTAGCGACTTGTATTTTGCATTGATAGTCGAGGTGGAGTATCCAATCCGTTGTTCGTGTTCGTTGCACCATTTTTCAAACGGAACAAGAACCATTGTTTCTATGTTCTCAGCAATATCCAAATGGTATTGACCTTGTTTGTTGAAATTGTCGTGTAATTCCGAGTATGCATTTTTGATTGTTGACGCGTAATCGTCGTTGGCTTGACGTTTACTACTTGGCTTTGCGTTTGTTGATATGGACTTGAGAGAGGTTCCATACAACATCTCCAGCTCCATTCTTTTTCTGAATAAGTTTATAAAGTCGTCATTTTCGTGTATGCCTTCGAAAAGTTGTCCAAATAGAATTTGAAACCCCAGGTTATAATCCTGGGTCCAAAAATTCTCAGCAAATGACATCCAGGGGAGTGACGGTAGTATACAGAAGGTATGTTTCTGATTATTCCTGTAGTCTAACTAGCAATTTGGTAGTGTATGTGTGAGTAATAAGAAAATGAAATAAGTGTGATTTGAGATTCTATAGATCGTCTGTGATTATGTTTTTTTTTTTTTTGTTTTTGTTTTTTTGTTTTCCTTTTTCTTTCAATTTTTCAAATTCTTTTTTTCTTTTGTTTGTTTGGGGGTGCCTTCAATGTTAGAAAAACTATAACATCAATTAGTGTCTACTCATTCTTAATCCAATCGAATCGGAATGAACGATTCCTTCTATGGAAATTCAAGTAAGACATAACGTTGGGCTGCATTGTACTTTTTGACAATGAACTGCATCGACAAAGTTTTTCGTGTTCGCGCCGCGATTTAGATTTAAAGCGTCGCATTCCACGTTGATGCAAACAAAGATTGTCGCTTTTGTGTGTGTGTGTGTGTGTGTGTGTGTGTGTGTGTGTGTGTGGCTACAATTCCAAGCAAGATCCATGGTCGCACATGAGCGATAGAAGGTGCATCTGTATTTTAATTGCATGAGTCACACATGCTTGTGGCAAGGAAACTAAATGCCCTTATGTTTTTTGGTTCTTTTAGTAAGGATGGTGTAGAAACCGTTTGAGTGGTAGCTCTATCCAGGATGGAAGATTAAAGTTCCATCTTCTTCGTTCCTTCTCAATAGCTTTTTTTACCAAAAACCTAACAAACACACATCATGCTCAGGCAATTGTGTAAACTGAGTGTCACCAACTTTACTAGAACTACCCAAAGATCTCTCGCTTCAAGTTACAATGACAATGACACTTTCAAATCAAACTCTGATCCACAGCTGAAAGACGCATCATCAACAAAAGTTCCCCCACATAAAGACGGTCTCTATTTTGGGAAATTCAGCGAGAAAGAGTACAAAGAAGCAGCAAGAGTGATTAAAGAGCAAATTGCAAAGTTGGAAGGAGAGATTAAAGGAGATCACAATGTGAGAGAAAATATTGGGAAACTTCCCCAATTTCCCGAACAAGGACCAGCTGCATCCAAAGACTCAATTAAAAACTTGACTGACTTTTTCAGACAGGCTATCAAGTTGACCGGACCAATAACTTTAAGTTCTTACATGAGACAATGCTTGACACATCCTGATTTTGGGTATTATACTACTCGAGACCCTCTTAATTTAAAAACTGGAGATTTCATTACCAGCCCTGAAATCTCATCAGTGTTTGGTGAAATGATTGGAATTTGGTACTATACAATTTGGCAATCTCAAAATCAACCAAAGAATATAAGATTTATTGAGTTTGGTCCTGGTAAAGGTACACTAATTAGTGATGTGATGAAGACATTCAATACATTTATTCGAAAAGCTAGCAATGTCAAGCCTGATATCGAAGTGGTGTTGATTGAGGCATCAAAAGTATTACGATTCGAGCAGTATAAGCTTCTATGCAATAGTGATGAGTATGCATTGGAAACTACCGAAGAAGGGTTTAATAGATCAACTACCAAATGGGGCAATGTAATCACTTGGGTTGATACTGAGAAAGACATCAAACAAAATGAGTCGCAAAAGCTTGCAAATTATGCCCTTGCGCATGAGTTCTTTGATGCATTGCCAATAAAGTCATTCATCAAAAAGGAGGAGGGCTGGCGTGAGTTGGTTGTTGAAGACACCCCAACAGTCCTTAATACACAGCTCAAATTGGAAAGCAATGAGAAAAGCGACGACTCATCTGAGACGCCAAAAGACCCCACTTTAGACACTCAATTTCACTTGACGATATCACCAAAAGAAACACCTGCATCAATGATTCCAAAGTTGAGCAAGAGGTACAAGGACTTGCCCGTTGAATCTCGCATTGAAATTTGTCCAGATGCAGAGCTATATACTTTGAAAATTGCTCAGTTGATTGATAATGTGAATGGCTTGGGTGCGGCTTTGATCATTGACTATGGTGTGGTGGATCAGATTCCAGAAAACTCTCTACGAGGAATTTACAAACACAAGTTTGTGTCCCCATTCTACAAACCGGGGGAAGTTGATTTATCCATTGACGTTGACTTTACTAATTTGAAGAGTCTTGCGGAAAATGTGGTTTCTATTGAAGGTCCCATCAATCAAGGAGATTGGCTTCATAACATCGGCATAGGCTACCGAATTGATCAATTATTGAAGCAAAACAGCAACAACGATGAGATCCAAGACAAGATATATGGCGCGTACAAAAGATTAACCGATGAAGATCAAATGGGAAAAGTCTACAAGTTCATGGCCCTTTTACCAAAAAAAGCAGAGAAGCCAGTAGGTTTTTAATAGAGAGGTTTATCAGAATCCATTGTATATAAAATTGAACGTTAAAAATTTTTATTGTATACTCTTTAGAAATTGATTGGTTTGTCATAAGCAGCCAATGCAGCTTCTTTGAAAGCTTCAGATAATGTAGGGTGGGCATGACAGGTTCTTGCGATATCTTCAGCCGAAGCACCGTATTCCAATGCCAAACCAGCTTCAGCAATCATTTCACCGGCATTTGGTCCAATAATATGAGCACCCAAAACCCTTTGAGTTTCAGCATCAGCAAGGATCTTAACAAAACCATCTGTGTCCAAGTTGGTTTTAGCTCTGGAGTTGGCAATGAATGGGAACTTACCAACAGTGTACTTGATTCCTTGATCTTTCAATTGTTGTTCGTTCAATCCAACCCATGCAACTTCTGGGTGTGTGTACATAACGGATGGGATATTGGCGTAGTTGACATGGCCGTGGCCGTTTTTGATGATTTCTGCTGCGGCAATACCTTCTTCTTCGGCCTTGTGGGCCAACATAGGACCAAATGTGACATCTCCAATAACTCTAATGTTGTCCTTTTGGGTCTTGAATTGATCATCAATGATTAATCTGCCTTTGTTATCTTTTTCCAAACCAGCAGCTTCCAAGTTTAATCCTTCAGTGTATGGTCTTCTACCAATGGCCACTAACAAAACATCAGCCTCAATGTCCTCCTTTTTACCAGACTTGGCATCTTCAACTTCAATCTTGACAACATCGCCATCCCTTTCACCTTTTGTGACCTTGGTGCCTAGTTTGAAGTCCAAACCTTGTTTGGATAACAATTTTTGAGTTGTCTTGGCAACTTCGGCATCCATACCAGCTCCAATGGCTGGTAAGAATTCAATAACGGTGACCTTGGATCCCAATCTGGAGTACACAGAAGCCATTTCCAAACCAATAATACCACCACCAATGATTGCTAATCTCTTTGGGATCTCTTTCAATGATAAGATACCAGTAGATGTAACAATTCTTTCCTCATCAACTTCGATACCTGGGAATGGAGTTGGTTCTGAACCAGTGGCAACAATGAAATTGTCTGCCTGAACTTCAATTGGCTCTGCGTTTTCATCAATTGGTTGAACCTTGACAGTTTTGTCATCCACAAATGATCCGGTTCCTTTCAAATACTCGACTTTATTCTTTTTGAACAAGGATTCGACACCACCAGTCAATTGCTTAACGGATTTTTCTTTGGCTGCCATCAACTTGGCAAAATCTACACCCACGGTACCATCAATGGCAATACCTCTTTCTTTTGCTTCGTGTTGAACTTGATGCAACAAGTGAGTATTGTTCAATAATGATTTGGATGGGATACAACCAACATTCAAACAAGTACCACCCAAGGCACCTCTTTTTTCAATACAGGCAGTGTCCAAACCTAATTGCGCTGCTTTGATAGCAGCAACGTATCCACCTGGACCACCACCAATAACAACAACGTCATATTTCTTGGTGGATGCAAATCTAACAAATTGAGCAAACTTTTGTTGCACAGAAGTTGGTTTAAACGATCTCAACATTGCGGGTGTGTGGTATGTAAGTGTAAGTGTAGGTGTAAGTGTGAATATGTGTAGTGTATGGGTTAGATGTATATACACTGAATGTAAGTCTTTCTCTGTTGGTTTTTGTAAAGTTTGATTGGCAACAGAGAGAAAAAGAAAAAAAATTTACTAAAGCTGCTACTGCTCTCTTTCTCTCTCTCTCTCTTTAATGACAATTTTGTACCAGTTTGTTGTATTTTTTCTCTCACTCTTCTCGGTGTTTAATGTCCCGGTCACAACTAATTTCAAAATTATATGATAGACTAAGATAGGATAGAATGGGATGAATTTAAATTGGAATCAGTTTCAAAATGAGAATATAAGTCGGCTCAAAAGTACATACTCAATGTGAATGTGAATGACTCTATTTGTAAGCAACAAATCCTCCCTCGGAGTTTTGATTTTGCGTGCATAAAAAAGGATTTTCCTGACTCCGATCTCAAAGTACACATCCCACTGCACCCGGCGAGTACAGGCAACACAAACGAAAAACTCGTCGAATTTGCAGCAAGAGTCACTTCCGGGGCATCTAAGTGAAACCATGTTAGGCTTCAATCTGTACGTGAACAATCTAGTTCTGCGTGTATTTGTTGCGAACACAATATAGGTTGTTTTCAGTTTTTGGTCGACGTGAAGCTATAATGTGTGCTTTGTCTCGCCGGCACATACACGTTATAGGAAGTAAGTAAATGTCTACATGTGTGTCACTTTCCTTGTCGATCTACCCCACGTTCTCATGAGTTGGCAAGCATTTGGAAGTATGTAAGACTTTCAAACGAATAGTGACGATAGTTGCTTCAATAAGTGATGTCAAATCTCCCTCTTCCTTGTGCCAGTCATTCCTTTGGTAAAATCTGCAAGATTCAGCGGGCGTAGCAAACTGACTGGAACAAACTTGGTAGCTTAAATACGATTTAGATTTGCAGCAATTTGTTTTCAGTAATTGCACATCCCCTACCAAGATATCGCATTGGATGATGTATCGCAGATTGTAAAGAGTCTCTCGCTTTCGTCATGAATTCATAGCCTTAAGAGCAGAAGCGTTTCTTCTACTCCTTTGCAATTATCGAGAGTCAAAAGGATAACAAGTTGCCTTCCCTTGATAGGTGAATTGGAGATTCCCTCAATCAAAGGTCGATCATACTTATTCTTAGTAAATTTGAGCTTTCAACTATTTCTAAAATTCAATATACGAAAATACCTCTAAACGTTTCATCTCTTTATTGATTTGAGGTTTGACTTAATATTTCGCAAAAATATCTTGTGAATTTTTGAAATCTAATAAAAAAATTAAAACCCTCTACGGATTTTTGTTACCAAGTAGTCGGGATGTAAAATTAGCGATATTATGCGAAATGAAGGTACTAAACTGACAGTACCTAAGGATCTACGAGAGGAAAAGGAAGATATTTAGCAACTCGGGTTGCCAATGATATACAAGTTTTAAGCACAGTATAAATTCTCAAAAAAAAAAAATCAAAATTCGTTGTATACCCAAGTGAGTGAGTGTAAGGTAGAAGATAATTATCTAAGGTAAGTGATGACGCTAACTGTTAACGCAGTAGAAGTTCTTGAGTTGTGTTTGAGTAATACAACAATTAGGTTTAATTGACCGAAGATGTATTGTAGGTAACTAGCTAGACTTAACTAAAACTAAAGACTACACAATCCTCAGTTGCATTCCAAGAGAAATTCCAAATCCTTTTTGTATTTAGATATCCCTTAAGGGAATCAAAGAACACAATCCCGATCTTTCTTGCCACTCTACTGAAAGGCGAACCAAACCCAATCCTCAATTCCTTCTTTAGGATAAATTGCTAGTTGGCATGTACAAACGTTCGTTCGTTATTTTCTATCCTAGTTAGTAATCCATAAACGGCAACTCTATAAAGCTTCGTTAGACTGGATGATAAACACTGACGATCTTTTCTACTTTACCTTTTAGCTCCTTTTAGTAATAACGGAGTTCCATTGCTGAACACCAGGTGTTTATTTGACCGTTATGAATTCTATCGTCTAATCAACTAGCGGAGAGACTATGGGAGTTGCTGAACTGCCGTGATAGGTGGTTGGCCAGAAACATAGTAGTAAACAAAACTATGTGACAACAAACCTTATTCTCCTAAAAAAAGTTTTGAAAATTGCCTGGCTAGCTCAATCGGCTAGAGCGTGAGACTTTTAATCTCAAGGTTGCGGGTTCGAGTCCCGCGTCGGGCTTTGATTTTTTTGTTTTGTTTTTGGCGAGGTTACATAAAGATATCTTTTTATGAGTTACTAAAGTAAGGTGACAAAGATAGGTCTCCTTCTGGTGTTTTACTTGAGAAGCCTGTTTATTAATGTAACCACGAGTTTCGTGAATGCCACATTAGATCTAGCAAGTTATTTTTCGTCGCAAGAAGCTTATTATGGTCGCATTCATAAAATGCTAAAGAGGTATTCAGAGAACCGAGAACCGCGTTTGCAAATACCCTTCATTTCAGGTAGCTTAAGTGCTCAAGAGAATATTTTCGTATACATTCATCTATGCACACAGACAACTCACCTCCATCGTCGGTATCACTACTTTCGAAGAATGTAAAGTAATAGCACTAGCTACTGTCGAATAGTCTATCTGCGCGTATCGCCCATTGAACTAGGAAAAGCTCAGTCCAATCATAGATAGAATTTGCCAACACACCCAATAATAACGTGCACAAAAAGTGCTTCTCGCATATTCTGGATTTCCTAAA
>OGTC01000193.1_pt1 | contig 34517 bp, 19 predicted proteins | sample 1574531 | NCBI WGS metagenome assembly OGTC01 (sample SAMN03295859, study PRJEB24534) | human gut metagenome | isolation source: fecal sample 2 from infant 9 | host: Homo sapiens | place: USA: Pittsburgh, PA | collected 2014-07 | reverse complement strand
ATGAATAGGGATGTTAGTAGTGGACAATGAATATATATAGAATGTATGAATATGGACCAGAGAGCTAACCTCAGCAAAGCTTTCGGACTTTGACTCGGTGATATTAATGAAATGGAAAAAGAAGAATATGGGTAAGAAAAAAAACTGTCACAATCAAATCAGTTACAAAGTTGACAGGACAAATATACCGAGGTTGGAAAAACTGGAGTAACTAAAAATTATTTCTATATTCGGCACTCTTCATCTTACATTTGATTCAGCAATGACATTTCTTACGGCAGAAAGACTACTCAGGCTAGCTTACCACTACCCCAGACTACAAAACACATGGTTTCTAGTTGCAACAGCAGCTTTGCTTGAACTAAACCTAATTGAAGAATTGCCAGTGGTTTTACATTTTGCACTTCGGCAACAATTGTTTGAGTTTTGCAGCGACGAAGACAAAGTCGTCAACAATGATTACATGATCAAGCTAGCTAAAGATTCAATTAGTTCAAGCCAACAATGTATCAAACTCAATTCCATGGGTGTCAGAGTACCAGACATTTTGATCCCTGGAACATATTACAAACTTATTCCTTTGAATTACAAATATACATGTGGTGAAGATATCAAGCGGAAACAACATCTCATTGTTAAACAAATGCGTGAGGTTATGTTGAAACTAAGTGCGTTTAGTGGACTTCCAAAAGCAATTAATGGATTGTCGACTCTAAAAGCTGCAACTCCAGCACTGTTTGCGCAAGAGTTTAGTTTTAGACCCTATGAAGTGAAGATCAAACAAAATGATTCCGATGGAGTGAACACTATTGACGGGCCAATATCTACCAAATCAGTTGATACAACAATATTAAAGTCCAATCTACTTCGAGGTTCGACAATTTGGAACACAGTCTTTTCTAATGACATAAACAAGAGAATCAAAAATCAAATGATTGACGCATACCCAGATTTGTGGTATTTTACATACCAACATATTTATTCACCATTGTTGAGTTACACAGATATATTGACAGCAAAGAAAACGTCATTGGTTATAGTTGCGTGTTTGATTGTGCAAGATGTTGAACCTCAATTAAAGGGCCATTTGAAGGGTGCATTGAACAATGGTGCAACAAAGGAGGAGATTTCAAGCACGCAAGAACTCGTGCTGGAGCTCCGTCTGTGGAGGGAGGTGAGCAATGTACAAGAAAATGTTGCTAAACTTTGAAAAAACTACAATTGTATAGACACATTGTTTAAGATTTCCGTTCTTTTTGAAAAGTCTGTATACTTCAATTGGGAAGCCTCGGTTCCCACTCACTCACTCTCTCACAATTTGATTCTATTCTGCCTCTTAATCAAAAGTATTTGTAAACCGCAAAAGACGAAAAACGCTAAGTATACAAAAACACCACCAAATACCGTGTTAGCTACAGCCTTTCCATCCTCTGGGTCATTTATCGAGCCCATGAACGATTCACTATTCGTGTTGAACAAGTATCCTATTATTGATAATATAACAATAGCAAATGATGATAGTATGAAGCAGCAATATGCTTGGAATGTAGACACGACTGGTTTCATGATTGAGAAAGACGGGTGTGTAAAATGTGATTAGATTGATGCGGTGACGGGTGAATGATTGTGTCTATCCTGGATCAATGCGTTGTAGTGAAGCTGTGCTTTGTATCAGCATTTGATTGTCTCGTTGAAGAATTGAATTGAAGGTAAAATTATATGCAGGTCGAATAATTTTGTGCTCCGTTCATAGGGCATAGAGAGGTACTAGAAGTGACAAAAGCACTAGCTTTTACGTGATCAACTAGGGTAAGACTATATTGAATATCCTATATCCTCTATTTGAATTGTATCAACTAAAACTGTTTAAGATGCCGTCTTTTTCCGTTTGATTAATTGTATCGCCCTGTAAGTGTCCTTCAAATCATTGAGCTTTTCAGCAACAACAATAAGACTCTTGAACCAATCAATCTCAACTTGTTGATAACTGGCTAAACCATTACTCTCCGCTGTGCTGCTGCTTATTTCAGTTTGCAAGTCTGCGTACCGCGACATTGTTTCTAGTGCTTCTTCGCAAGTATGTATTTTACTTCTCTGTGGTTGATGCAGGAGTGCTTGATTAGATTCGTCAGACAGGCTCTCGTCAACAGGAAGGTCAGCTGTTTCCTGTGCATTTGGTTCAGACTCGAGTACGGATGCCGGCGATGGTGATGGTGATTGTAATCGAGATGGAGATGAAGACGATGAAGATGAAGAAGATAACGAAGCTGGTGTAGATGATTTCGATACCGGGGAAGACGACTGGTGGTAAAGTCCTGATGAGGAAATAGTTGAAGACACTGAAACAGGTCTAGCGCGTGAGCTGCTCTTTCGTCTTTGGGGTGTCTTGTTCTTCAGAGACAATTCAAGTGGATCCAAACCTACAATTGCCTCACCGGAGGAGGTTCTATTTGAAGTCGCCAGCGTTGGTTTGAGTTTCTCTTTCTCTTGGTGAGATCTTTTTGTCGGTGTTACGGGTGTGAAGTTGACACCGGGAAGTTTTTCAAACATTTTCACTCGCTGAGCCTCATTATATTGAAGTTTTACTATTTTTGATGGGGAATTTGGATCAATGGGCCTATATTCGGGGCGGAAAAGCAGGTTGGCAAAACTGTGTGGACTAATTGGTGGGCTCAACTTTCCACTGTTTCGATTTGATTCTGGATTTGTTAGTTCGGGCGCCCCCCTTACGAGAGACGAGAGATCAGATTTGATGGGTGACACATTTTCTAGCGACTCACCTTGTTTCTCCATGAAGCCGGACTCTATATGGATGTCTGAGCTGGGATCCGTCAGGTTTGGTGACGTTTTAAGTTTGATTGCGGCAAGATATTTCTCTTTGTTGTAAGCCAATGAAACAAACTTTTGTAGTGGAGTAGTCACATTGAAGGGGGTATCATGAACTCGATTTGCAGTTGTGTTCGATTCCGGTTTGAGTGTACTAACCTTTTCAGTACTGCTGCCACCATTCAATCTTAAGATGTCAGTATTCTTCAATTTCAACGTGGTTGTATACAGTTTTGCATGGTCTGATGTAGGATTTGGTGAATTGCCTGGGCTTTCTTTCAACAGTTCTGCATTGGCTTTTCCCAAAGAGCCATTCTTCTTTGCAGTATCGTATTTTTGTTTGTTGTAATGTAACGAGACAAACATAATATGGTTGGCGGCTCTTAGACAGTGTTGACTTTCCCAATTGTAATGATATATAATTGCAAATTGGGACTGCGTAGATGATTGAGGAAGAAAATTAGTTGCCAAAAAAATAGAATGCGACGAGAGAGGAAAAAAAATTGAATCTACGCTAGTGGCACCAGACACCAACAGCGCCTATCTCTACAAAGAAAAAAGAGTTCGCCATAATGACAACTACACTGATTACATCCACCGAGGACAACAAACCACTAATCCAAGCAGCAGAAAAAGTTGCCAACTTGATTGAATCATTTATTGAATTGGGTGTTCTCGTTCACGACAATCAAGGAACTCCTCAATCCAACCTCGCATTGTCAAACAAGATACAAACTTTGACCAATCAATTGAAAACAGTTTCTCACAGCGATGATTTGAGAGATCGATTGATTCCTGTTGATGTAGTCTCGTATATCGAAGACGGGAGAAATCCCGATATTTATACAAGAGAATTTATTGAAGTGACAGCCAAGCTGAATGCTAAACTTAAGGGCAAAATGCAAGGGTTTGAAAAATTAGGAAATATGTTGAGTGAGAAGTTAGCCCAAGAGTATCCAAGGTTAGAAGATGGGCTCAAAGATGTTAAGAGTCGCACACATGGTGAAAGTTGAGTTACAGTGATTGTTTAGGTGGATGCAAAAAGTATGTAACCTGTCACTTTAGTGCCAGACTTGGCGTGCGGTGCAGTACTGCACAATTCTGGGTAGTGTCAATTCATGTTAGTGATGCGGTGGATCATGATCGCAGAACAGTGATATGCTGCTAGAGTGGTTTATTCCCGTGGCAGCTCGCGCCCATTTGGTAAATTAGACTTCGCATGTGAGCCTATCCCAGTCGCGTGTATGTCCACACGGTACGAATCTTTAAGTTCCTGTGTTATGCACCACACTTTCAAGTTCTTCCGTAACCGGAGTGGTGATCTGTCACAGTTGAGGGAACCGAATTTGGCATACAGTGGAACTTGCCAGAGCAGTTAATCTGTTTGATGTTTTGAAGTTGGATAATTATATAAAGAGAGTTTGTGCGTTGTGTTGTGGTGGGCATCAGATAAAAGCTGTTGCATAGCCGTTAGGCGTGTCATATTCTTGCTATGAGAGTCATTATTAACAGCATTGCACGACTGGGTTCGTTAGAATAATGCTCTTCTACACCCAGGGAATGGTTATAAATATATTATTGAATGGATCTAGCTGTCCAATGATCTAAGATGTATCAATTGATTAGCAAGTTACAATAATTGTACTCAATCATATCTCAGTAATTTTACACTCATTTTTAGGCTCCATGATTAGCCGTGCGGGTTGAAAGGATGACGTCAATATATACGTATATTAGGCTATATCGAAGAATGATCTTGCATAAAGAATTAATAGTCTCGCGTTTCATTTCGTAGATGGTTTCTATGACAGATCTTTGGGGTTTATTATAAATTTTGCTGTGTGGTGCTGGCTGTTGCACCTACAAACGGAATATTATAAATGATTTATGACTTTGAATTGGTAGCAAATAGGGGGCCTGCTTTTTGTATCTTTCAACATGTTGTCACAGAGTGATTTGCAGTTGAGATTGCGTTCTCTCCAGTGCTGAACACAACTAAACTTCATGCTGGTGGGCTTTCACTTACGCACCCCTTTTCTTTAACAAGAAAATGAGCGCCGTCACCATCGTAATCTCGTTGGTTTTTAAAAAGTTTGGAGCTTCCATTGAAATTCACTATGCACCGCCAAGCAACTATGTTTTTTACTCCTTCTGCTGCTTTGTATTCTTTTACAGATTGAAATTGCGTGGACGTTTGTGTAACCACTCGTAAAGAATTGATGAACAAAAAGGACAACGTGGAAAACTACAATATACGATTGTAGAACAATCTGTGTAACATCAACTTTTGTAACTTTCACTTTAAGCCCATGGTTGACAGAGCCAGCAATTTAATCAAAAGGTCAATTACAAGTAAAGTCTGAGGGTTTGTTTAATTGCTTTCCTCACGCGTTTACTCCTCGGAAGAAGAGTTTAAAAAAAAAAATAAACTTATTGTATAAAGGAGGTGGTTACAAACCTTTGCCCAGAAGTAAATTCGCCAAAGTCTAGCTTTCTATAATAGAAGCTCAACGTTACTAGCAAAGTAGCTGCAAAGCTCCTTTATAGGTTATACTCAATGTTTCCCCTTCCAAACGTGCTCGAAATTTACAACGCAGCTGAAAGACAGTGTCAAGCTTAAACTAATACATATTGAAGCTGAAATATTGAACCACAAATACACAATTTGATGTAGTCTTGGGTAGCAGGTTCCCGTGATGATCATACTACGGACTCAAAAAGTTTGCCGAAGGTAGCGAAAGGAGTTGCTCGCCCGAAACCAACATTGAGAAGAGCTTAACCTGCTGTAGTTTCAGAATACTAATTCAGATAAAAATTTTAAACTTCGCATGAAAGCGTGCATGGTGGTGTTTAATGAGATGAATGGGCATTGTCCGTTCCACTTTAAAAGATTAGAAAACTTTAGCTTTGGTTAGAAAGTGTAGAATATTGCACAAAAAAGAGGACAGTTGTATTACATTGTGATTGATGAAATACAACAGCAACTACGATGGTTATAGTTTCCGAAGAATACCTAATTCGGTGCACGCGGACATTATTAAAAATGCAATGGAAACCAGTCCGATATGTAATCACGGTTAAATGCTTTTTAAGGAAACAACACGTTTGTTTTGGGAACAGACACAAAACAATAAAGCACTTGGACAATGGGTTGGGTTACACTCATTGACAAGAGAAGAAGGTTTGAGAAAAAGTGGATGAGCTCCGTTGAGTTCATAACCTTTGCTGCGGGGTTGAGTATATGCTTCCCTTTTTACTCCTCCCTTCCATCTTTAAGCTACTAATGTTTACGAAACAGCTGGATCACCATTTAGTTCAAGATGTTAGATCTCGAATGATTTTTTTTGACGTACATCATACACACCGTGAATGCAAATGTACAAAATTTGGCATGTTCGATCATCGAACAAACTTTACTTGCTATGTGCTATTTTCTTATTGTAATACTTTTCTAAGGCGTATAATCAGATGAGCCAGTACAATGCATGGTCTAAGTAGAATACAATTAGAAAAAAGTTAAATGACAACAAACATTGTGAATGAAAGAAAGTAAACATCTTTTCCCCAAAGAGGACAAAATAGCTTCGCTGGAATATTGACAAGATGCAAAAGCGTGGCTGGCTAAAAACTGTAAACAAAAAAAAAATCAATAGCACAAAACTACCAAATATTTTCTTTCACATACAATACCGAATGAAAGAGGAGCATTCTATATACCACACCATTGGAATTACTCCACGACACACTACAGACTTTAATAAGTCTTTCGAGCAAAGTCTCTTTCGAACTTTCTGTACTCGCACTTTACTTGCTACTACCGTTATGAGTAGAAGAGATGCTTTCATTTGATTGGTTATATGCAAGTAATGCTAAAAGCTTGCATTTTTGTGTAGCTACTTCGAATATAGTCTCGGCGTTTGTGCTATGTAGCATTTTCCCATCAAAAAAATAAAATAATACACAATAGTCTTGTCTTTTGGCTTTCCACACCAAAATAAATGCGTTGGTGTGTATAGTCCTTTTTACCAGCATTGGAGTATATATAATGCATACTCTCCTTTCTCCATTGTTGTTGACACTTCTATACTGCTACTTTTTTTTGACATTTCTCCTTCGATTTGCATTTACGAACCACAATTTGTCTTTTCGCAGCCTATCATTGTATAAGTCGTTGGCAACCAAACAAAACCAAGTTCTAATCTCCCCCACAAAGACTGCCCCCCCCCTTTACCTTTTCAACAAGCAAATATTAAGCATCGGTGAATCATGGTGTCGACGAAAACAAGTTCATTGCTTCTAGTCGCTTTAACCTCTTTACTATCAAAAGTTAATGCTGCTGATGAAGATACCACGTCCTACGATGGAACCACAGTTGTTACAGTTACTCCACAGGCCACTGCCACAACTACAGTACCACAAGTTGTAGAGGAAAATGGTGTTGTATACATATGGACCAACGAAGAAGGTGTCTTGACTACAACTACGGTATTCACTCAAACTACAACTTTAGCTGCTGCTGAAGCCACACCAACTGATGATGACGATGATTCGACAGCTGAAACTACTGTTACTACTCCAACTGACGATACTTCGAGCAGTGCGCCAACCGCTGAATCAACTTCGCCAAGTACAACCTCATCTATTTCAACCACTTCTGCATCACCACCGCCAACTTCATCGAACGTGTCATCTACTGCCAAAGAGACTGGAGATTCAGACTCCCCCTCATCATCCTCCTCCCCAACGGAGCAAAACTCTTCATCAGAAGATAAAACTCCATCTTCAACAGTTGAAGATTCTTCGTCATCAGCTCCAGTCACTTCCGCCGCCTCTGATGCTCCTTCAGCTTCACTTGCCGCTGGAAACAGTGTAATCATTATTCCAACCGATGTTCCTGAAGGTGATTACGAAACCAAGACTATAACAACAGATACTGTATTGGAAAATGGTGCAACCGCGGTATTGGAATTGGTTGTTTTATACACATCTGTTTGTGCTGCTTAAACGAGTCAACTGGCTCCAAAAACACTTTTCGGTTCCTTCTGATAGAAGAGTTTCTTATTTTTTTTTAATTATTACTGGTTTTGTATAATATTCAATTGTGTATTACTTTTTTTTAATTTTGAGCTACTTCAATACCACACCGCTCAATCGCTATCACTCCAGTCTCCACTTCCTTTCTTCATTTTATTTTTTGCAGCTTTAAGTGCTTCTTTACTATTGCGCACCTTATCCTTAGCTTTTTCCTTCAACATTGCAATAATCATTAACGTCTTTTTAATCTTGTACTTCGTCTTTTCCTTCGTTACAATCGCCACAATTTCAACAAGCAATTTCGCCTTTTTAATCTTCTGTTTGATAATAAAAGCCGTTTTTAAAATGATCAATTTGGTCTTGATGGTGATCAAAATAACAATCTTTTTTGTCTTTTTCAATATAGCAACCGTCAACTCTTTAAGCTTCACCAACAAGGCAATAGTCTTTTTCTCAATTATCCATATCAACTTCTTTAATTTGAGGATGGGGAGAATAATCAACTTCAATATTCCTTGAGCTTCAAATTCAACATCACCTTCAGCACTGGGGACAACAAATATCGTATCGTCATTCATCACCATGTTCTTCACCCCTTCAGCTCCCAGTTCAACATAAAGACTAACTAAAAACAAATTGATAGCCATGTTGGGTGATGCACTCTTCAATATTTGACTATCGGGGTCAAATTGAATAACCATTGTGGCTCTTCCTTCGTCATCACCATTACTATCGATATTATCAATGTCGTTTTCGGTAAATGCAGCTAAACCTGCTTTTTGAAAAGCAGAAATAGTAGCCGCATTTTGATCAAAATCAGCCTCTTCATCTATGTCATTGAGCCAGTCCACCCGTGAAGTCATATTCAGTTTTCCAGTCATAAATGACCCAACTTCAAATTCAAAAAAAGTCACGGGATTCAACGACGAAAGAATCAAAGTCTCATTAGTCTCAACTAAATGGACAATAGTCTGATTAAACAGAGTCTCCAGTGTCGACACACTCAATTGTTGCCACAATTGTGATGATTCAAAATGATTATAATTGTAAAACCTCCATGAATGAATATCATCCAGTTGTTCAAATTCATGAACCAAATGTTCTTCCTCCATAGGGTTCAATAATTGAGTAACATCACGAGTTTGCTTGGAGACGGTGTAAACTTCTGTATCGGAGACAGCCGCCGTCAACAATGTCGTTAGTGTGAGTAGTAACTTGGCGATTCTCATTCTATTTTTTTTTTGGATAAATGTACAACCTAGATGAACACTCTAATGTGACATAACAATTAAACTAGAGTGGTTGAAAAATTGTGGTCTATCGAGCTTCATAAAATACAATAACCAAACACACATAGGCGCTATCTGAGTATGCATAACAAACTTTTCAAATTGAAATGAGTGGGTGCTCTTTGTGTATTACCCAGCATAACAAAATTCTGCTGCAAAAAAAAAGAAGATGCCCCTTTGGCCTGAGGCAACGACGAAAAAGACAAATAGATGGATAATAGTATTACACAAGCAGTCTCAACTCTTCTTCAAATGAAGGAAGGTACAATCACAATGATTCATTGACCACCAAAAAGCTTCTCCTTTGTTCTTTCCGCCTTCATCAACGCCTCACCTACTTTAGCATCCACCTTGTCATTAATCTTTATTTTTTCCATAATCATCTTATCTACAATCTTATCTTTTGTCATCTTTACCTTTGTGGCCACATTCTTTACGTCGTAGTCAATTTCAGCCGCCGTTTTAATAACCACTTTTTTAATCAGTACAACAACAACAACAGTGACGTCGACTGTCTTCTCCGCCACACCCAGCGCCGTATCCTTTACTTTGACTACCACAGCTGTTATTTTCATCTTCATCGCAATTAACACCTTCTTTTTGAGCAACATGATTATCTTTTTAATCAATAAGAAAGGGAGTAGAATAATTTTTTTGATAATGAGAAATGGTAGACAAATGAGAAACTTGATGAGTAAAAGCAACTTTTTCAATAGTTTGAGCGGAAGTAAAAGCAATTTCAACAACTTCTTAGCCTGCATCTCAAACTCCTCGTCATTGTCGGATCCAACATCAATTGGAATACTTCCGTTTAGAAAATCTGCAACTGAAAAATCTTCAACTGCGTGGGTCATGAGTAAACTTGTAAGTAGAACGTTCTCACTAATGGGTGAAGGTATTTGTAGAATGTTTTCTTTTGCATCCATCATGAGCATAGTTGCAACTTCATTCGCTGGTAAAAGCACATCCAATTCATTAGCATCGTCATCGGTAAATATACCAATCAATTCAAGATCCACTTGGTGAAATGTGGGCGGATTAGGAGATGTAAGCACCAATGTTTGGTTGGTTTTGTTTAAATGAATCACCGTTTGATTAAAAGCTCCTTCTTCATTTGCCATCTCTTCCCATAAATGTGATTTCGTCAAATGAGCTTCATCGTAAAAATACCATGCATGCACTTCTTCTTGATCAATTTCATGAACAACATGCTTCTCATCGAGGAACGAACCAGAACGAGCATATCCTGAAGCTTGGCTTACCGTGAGAGCAGACCCAAGTATTAGGTGACAAAAAACTCGCATGTCGTGGGATTGACAAGACGGATAACCACGAGAGACAGAATCTCGGGAATCATTTGCGTAAATATATAAATACAAGCATAACAAATTATATTTGGGAGAATCTGTTTCGCCGTAAATGATTGCAAACAAATATGGTAACACATAATGGATTTTGGAGTCATTGGATTGCCCATACGATGGACCTTGTCAACGATTGAAGACCAGACACTGAAGAAATTCAGGCCGACTCTCACAAAATGGTTTCTCATGCTTCAACTCGTTGACATTGAAGAAAAGCAACCCCAATTTTTTATACTTGTACAATGTGTAGATATCTTCCCATTTCCCCTCTGTCCAAAACCCAACACTAGCTGATTGTACACCAGTCTCTGGCTGCTTTGTTTTGAAGATATTTTTGACCCTAGCTAACACCGATTTTGCTTTTTGCTTTTTCTTCCAAACAAGTTTCTTCAATCGTGCTTTGGGGAATGAGGTGAATTTCAACTTCTTCTGGATTTGGATTGTTTCCCCTTGGCTAGCACGACAAATAACAGTATTGCTCATATAAAGCTTTGTTCCCAACCCGTCAAAGCCGTAATCACTTGCTAAGCTCACCACCAACAATGAAGCCCCAATTGTTAGTCCTGGTGGTGTAGAAAGTGAGTAACCTTGGGCATCAATATAAGTGATACTGGACGTGTTGTTCGCCATCCGCACACATCCCGTGACTGGAACGGTATTTAAAAACGTATTTGCATCACCAGCTGCAAACTCATAAAATGTCAAAGGATTGGTTGATGAAAGTAACAACGTTTCTTGGCTCTCATTCAAGTAAATGATTGTTTTATTGAACTCCGGGGTTGGTCCTTCTAAAGTGATCCATAATTCTGATGATAGTAAATGCTGTTTGTTAGTGAATACCCACTTATGCACCTCTTCTTCTTCAACCTCATAGACTCTATGCTCTTCCGTGGGGAAGGCTCTTGTTCTTGAAATGAGTAAAGCCACTATGACTATCTAGAAATACGTGGACATCCTCATTTCACTGTGAATATTTCACCTCCTGGCTACAAGGAGTCGTTGTTTATTCGGTATGCTGCTGAAGGATGGTAATTTTTGAAAAGAAAACTTTGGAAATAACGGATTTTTGGACGAATCAAAGTGAATTCTCCACTTCTGTTTTGCAGTTGTTTGCCATACATGTCAACCAAAACCTAATTGGCTTGGGTTGTGCAAAACGACTGCATTGTGGTCACCCTCATCCATTTTCGACCTCTTTGCTGATCTGAAAAGGAACCTCAAAGGAAAATGCCCTTCAGTTGTGCCCAATGAAATGACACTTCCCAAGGGGGAGGTGGGATGTCCCCTATTTTACATAATTCCATTTCATGATTTTGAATCTAGGGATTCTTCTTCACGATGAGAGTCGTTTCGAGGCAAAGCTTGGTTTTGCTCAAGTTTGACGCTTTGTCTTTTCATTGAAAAGTTAGTCCTAGCTTCTGCACCCTGATGAATCCTCTGTTGGAGCACGTCTAATTTGTGTTGAAAAATGAGGGTCTCTCTCGCTATTACTGCTTGTTGATCTTTGAGTGCTAATTCCAATTTCTTGATTTCATCATTCTTCTTCTCAATAATGTTTTGAGAAAGGGTTAGATGATTCCTCAAATCCCCGTTGATCATTTCCATTTCAGTCAACTTATTGTTGATATTGTGCAATGAGTTTTCCAATGTGAATAGTTTTCTATCTTCCTCATGATCATTCTTCAATTGTTGCATTTTTAATTGTAAAACAACACTCTCCAACTCGTCAATCTTTTGGTCCCTTCTGCGTATCTCTTCATTTAGTTGGCATTCATTGACTTTCGCGGCTATAGATGAGATAGTTGTTGTCATTAATGTTTGAAGTCAGTAGTTCCAAAAGTGTCTGTTGATTGTTTGTTTACATTTCCCGCATTTTTTTCCCCTCCACTAACATGTTTCCATACAATCACTACAGAGTCAACTTGCCACATAAACACTGTCCACTAGTCTATAGCCTCTTCAAGAAATATGTTCTAGAACGCAATGGGGTACTTCTGGGGAGCTCTCTGGACACCAATTGAATCAGCAGAGCCAGTTTCGAACTTTAAAATATAAGAATACAAGCATTCAGCTCGTCAATTGTCCTCTCCCAAGGAGTTTGCGAAGTACGCCATACTTCAAAGTGAGCCACTGGCTTTTATTAAACTTCCTTAGTTTGCCCCGGAAGAGGTTCCTTGTGGTAGGTGGTATAAAGATTTAAAGTGCGGCTCAGGCTGACTCAAAGAAGTCAGATTAAAATCGGAGTCAAAAAAATCTTTACACTTGTACAACTTTATTGTCTTATCTTATCTACGACGCTAACGGTTGAATTAAAAGCGATGTGATATTAAAGATCTACCTTTTTTCTAACATTCTATTGATGATATTGGTCGATGATGTGGTTGAGGAGCACTTCAGGTCATCACATTACCACTATGGAAAAGAGCTTTCCAATTGTGGAAGTCAATATATGAAAAGATGTGATATCACGTGCAAATAAACAAACAAAAACCGGAAATTGCAATTTATAATCAATTGTTTTTTTTTTCTTAACTGAACAGCGTTTAATTTTTTTTAATTTTTTTTTTTTTCAATTGACTCACACGGGTTTGCATTGGACACCATCATCATCATCACCATTTTGTTGTTTAACATCGGAAAAAGCTGTTTTTCAAATTCTTTGAAAGAAAAATTTTTCAATTTGTTTAAAGCTATAAATAGTCAATCATACAATTGGAGTATATACAGATCAGGCTAGAAAGTCAATCATTTCAAGTTCATTAACTCATTTACATCATGACCAATCCTCAAGATATCGCCAATGCATTCAAGAGTGCAGTTAACATTTCCGGCTCCCCCAATGCAGTTTCGACTTCACCAACCCAATCGTACTTGAGCCAATATGTTCCGTCGAAACCAACTAAAGTATTGAAGCCATTCTCTACTGGTGATATCAAGATACTATTGTTGGAAAATGTCAACCAAACTGCAATCAACATCTTTAAAGGACAAGGTTATCAAGTGGAATTTTATAAATCCTCGTTACCAGAAGAAGAATTGTTGGAAAAGATTAAAGACGTGCATGCCATCGGTATCAGATCAAAGACTAAATTGACTGAAAAAGTTTTGAAACATGCCAAAAACTTGGTTGTTATTGGATGCTTCTGTATTGGTACAAACCAAGTTGACTTGGATTTTGCTGCCAAGTCAGGTGTTGCAGTTTTCAATTCACCATTTTCTAACTCAAGATCAGTCGCTGAATTGGTTATTGCTGAGATTATTACCTTAGCTAGACAATTGGGAGACAGATCAATTGAAATGCACACCGGAACTTGGAACAAAGTTAGTGCCAAATGTTGGGAAATCCGAGGAAAGACTTTGGGTATCGTGGGTTACGGACACATTGGATCTCAATTGTCAGTTTTGGCCGAAGCTATGGGTATGAATGTCATCTACTACGATGTCATGACAATCATGTCATTGGGTAACTCAAAGCAAGTGGGAACTTTAGATGAGTTGTTACAAAAGGCTGACTTTGTCACATTACACGTCCCTGCAACTCCAGACACCAAAAATTTATTGAGCGCACCACAATTTGCCGCAATGAAAGACGGTGCATATGTTATAAATGCTTCCAGAGGAACGGTTGTTGATATTCCAGCATTGGTCCAAGCTATGAAGGCCGGAAAGATTGCTGGTGCAGCATTGGATGTGTACCCACATGAACCAGCCAAGAATGGTGAAGGATTGTTTAGTGATGATTTAAATGGTTTTGCTAGTGAATTGACATCATTGAGAAACGTCATTTTGACTCCACACATTGGTGGTTCAACTGAAGAAGCTCAATCAGCTATTGGTGTGGAAGTTGCCAACGCATTGACCAAATACATCAATGAAGGTACATCTCAAAGTGCTGTCAATTTCCCAGAGGTTTCTTTAAGACCATTGGATTTGGACCAACAAAATGTTGTCAGAGTATTGTACATCCATCACAATGTTCCAGGTGTTTTGAAGACGGTCAACAATATCTTGTCCAATCACAATATCGAGAAGCAATTCAGTGATTCACAAGGTGATATTGCTTATTTGATGGCGGATATCTCAGATGTGGATATCAGCGATATCAAGGCATTGTATGAGCAGCTAGAACAGACTCCATATAAGATTGCCACCCGTTTATTGTATTAAACAAAAGACGCTTTTATAGTCATGTAATTACCTTTAATATAGTATTTTTTGATCTCTTGTATCAAGCCATGAAAGGAATGTTGGAGGATGGCACACGTGATTGGTAGCAAGTAGGACAACACTTTTTTTTCATTTTTTTGGTGGCAACAGAGAATCGAAGAAAAAAGTGCCAACCCAAATCACCTTCAATTAGGAACAACGATTCAATTCCTTTTTAATCTACAAGACACCAATTTCAAGAAACGAATAAGATTGTGAAAGCATGGCATTAGTATCGGCGGCTCCATATTTGGCATTACTTGGGGAACCAGACCCCAGCTTAAAGTCATATGCTTTAACATCTTTGAATGATGTGGTTGATCAATTGTGGGCAGAAATAGCCAACAACATTACCGACTTGGAGGAATTGTACGAAAATACTGCATTTGAGAAACGAGCATTGGCGGCATTGGTGATCTCCAAAGTTTATTACAATTTGGGCGACTTTGAAGCTTCCGTAAGGTATGCATTATACGCGGGCGACGAATTTAATGTCGAAGAACAATCGCAATACGTGGAGACAATTGTCAGTAAATGCATCAATTTGTACAATGCATTATCTCAACAAAAATTTAGCGACGATTCGGTCGTCATAGAGCCCAGATTGACTTCAATTTTCGAAAAGATGTTGCAAAAATGTTTAAAAGTGAATGAAGTGAAGTTGACATTGGGTATTGCACTAGAGTCGTATAGATTAGACTTAGTGGAATCTATTTTAAAAGAGCAAATTGCCGAAAATGAAGAATACGGATTAGGTTTGATACACTATGTCTTGGTGTGCTCGAACTCCACCGTCACCAATTCAGTGCTTAGGGTGAAAGTATTAAACACCTTGATATCATTGTTGTTGACATTGAAGAAACATCAAGACTTTTTCACTATTATCAAGATTATTGTGCAATTGAATGACACACAACTTGCAATCAATTTGTTCAAAGAGTTGGTTAAACAAGAGGAGGAGTTGATTGCTTATCAAGCTGCATTTGATTTGGTAAACACAGCATCACAGGAGCTTTTAGACACTGTTATAAAATCTTTTCCGGATGAAAATGAGAACATCATTGTCAAAAAGATCTTGAACATATTATCAGGTGTGCCAACTTCTGATTTTGACAATACTTTTCTTTACAAAAATAACAACACAGATATCACTATATTGAACAAGACCAAGAACCTATTGGATGGAAGAAGTTCTGTTTTCCATTCTGCAGTAACGTTTGCAAATGCTTATATGCACGCTGGAACAACTGATGATTCATTCTTTAGAAAGAATTTGGAGTGGCTAGGCAGAGCAACTAACTGGTCAAAATTTTCAGCCACTGCCGCCCTTGGTGTTATTCATAAAGGAAACCTTTCTCAAGGACGTACTATTTTGAAACCATACTTGCCGGGGTCTTCCAGTGCTGCTCATACTAAAGGTGGTTCTTTACTCGCGTTGGGATTCATTTACGCTGGTCATGGTAGAGAGGTTGTTGGATACTTGAAGAAGTTTATTGATGACAACAGTAGCTCGTCTGGTACTAATGATATCGAAGTGCAATTACATGGAGCCTCTTTGGGTGCTGGTGTTGCAGGAATGGACTCACAAGCTGAGGATTTGTATGAGTCTTTGAAAGTGGTACTTTATTCGGACTCTGCTACATCATCTCAAGCAGCTGCTTTAGGTATGGGTTTGGTTTTACTAGGATCAGGAAATGAAGCAGCCACTCATGACATGTTGACGTATGCCTTGGAAACGCAACACGAAAATATAATAAGGAGTTTGGCAATCGGTATTGCCTTGTTGCACTATGGACGTGAAGAGAAAGCTGACTACATCATTGAAGATTTGATGAAACAGGAGTCCTCCATCTTGAGATATGGTGGTGCTTTTGCAATTGGTTTAGCATATGCTGGAACTGGAGACAATGGTGCCATTAAGAAATTGTTGCACTATGCAGTTTCAGACCCTAGCGATGATGTAAGAAGATCCGCTGTTTTGAATTTGGGTTTCCTTTTGATACGTGATTATACCGCGGCCCCTCAATTGGTTAAATTGTTGTCTCAATCACACAACCCACATGTGAGATATGGAACTGCTTTGGCATTAGGTATTTCATGTGCTGGTAGAGCTTATGCTCCAGCAATTGAGGTGTTGGAGCCATTGACCAAAGATGCCGTTGACTTTGTCAGACAAGGAGCAATGATGGCCACAGCCATGATTTTGATTCAACAGAATGAATTTTTGTACCCAAAGGTGAAGGAGTTTACCAAAAAGTACGCCGATACCATCAAGAATAAGCACGAGGATGCATTGGCTAAATTTGGAGCCACATTGTCCCAAGGTATCATTGATGCAGGAGGAAGAAATGTGACAATCAATTTAGAGAATGCGCAAACAAACACATTGAATACAAGTGCGATCGTTGGGTTGGCAATCTTTGCTCAATCTTGGTACTGGTTCCCATTGGCCCACTTTTTATCATTGTCGTTTGCGCCAACATCTGTAATTGGTGTTAGAGGTAGCGATTTAAAGATTCCCAAATTTGAACTAAATTGTCATGCAAATCAAGAGTATTTCCAATATCCTCCTAAAGTGGAAGAGTCTAAGGAGAAGCAGCCAGACAAGTTGGCTACTGCTGTTTTGTCAACAACTGCTAAAGCCAAGACAAGAGCGAAAAAGAAGCAACACAAGAAAGAGGAAGACGACAAAATGGATGTTGATGTTGATACAAAGGAGGACAAGAAGGTGGAGAAGAAGACCGAGGATAGTGCAGAGACAAAGGACAATAAGGCATCTAAAGATGAATCTAAGAAAGATGATGCCAAGGAGGTTAGTTCTTTGCCAGCCACTATACGCTACACAAAAACTTCATACAAGATTGAAAACTTGTCTAGAGTGTTACCACAGCAATCAGGTTACGTCTCTTTCATCAAGGATGATAGATTCGTGCCTGTTAGAAAATTTAGAGGAACTGGTAGTATTATTGTCTTGCAAGATACGAAACCGGATGAACCAATTGAATTTATCAAAACAGTTAGGCAGTTAAATATAACGACAGCGCCAATGCCCGAGCCATTTACATTGAGTGGGGAAGATTTAGAAGAGTAGTGGCTACGTCATTATCACCTATAGATCAATAATGAATATACAAATCTTTATCAAATTTTTATCAATTTGGATTCTTACAACGTAGATACTGTGGTTGAGTAAAACACGCAACATGAACATCACTTTTACCTATTTGCTCGTATTTCGCTATGGGGATCCATCGTCCAAATCGGACACCCTTACCAATTTTCTTTCTCTGGAGATGTCTATACTTCACTCCTTCAACTGTGTATGCTGAGAATAGTATTGCAAATTGTAAAGTATTTCCCGAATCCACATCGCATGAATAACTTCCACCTATACCTTTGCCCAATATAAATTCGGACTTGTAACTTGGTCCGAAATTGATAAAATATCCACCATAACTCACTCTAAAGTCCACACCCAAATCCAACTCTATTGACCATGTTTGTCTATAAGTGGCTTTATCACCTGCATAGTTTGTCACACAGTCACCCAATGGAGTCCAATGTACTATTGAAGGATCAACTGCATCAGATGGTGAGCCACTATCAGCAAATAATTGAGTCACATTGCTCTCCTGGTATGATAGTTCTATATACTGTGGCTCTTTTGAAGGATCGAGAATATTTTCATTGAATACGATTGATTGTGAGAATGGAAGATAGATTACAAATAGTGGCTGCAATATTAGTGATTGTATTTCGCGATAGGAGTTGAAAGTATCGTAGTTAAATTTAAGCTTTGCCAATTGGTGGATTAGTCTCAAATTGCTATCTTCGTCGAAATAGTGTCCAATTTTGATACAGGCACATGTAGTGAATATAAGAATGAAGAACAAGCGCATGGTTGTTTGGCTTGTTTGCACTAATTCAAAGCAAAATAGGTGACAACACTTACAAGGTAAAGTAACAAATCTGAGGTCTACATTGATGGATGTTTGAGAATTTCTCAAAGAAGGAAGCTTTTAGACGACAAGGAGATCTAGAACACGGTGGTTGTGCATTTGCAGCCTTACAGATTCCCCCATAACAAAATAATTATATGCAGGGTAAATCACACCCAAAATCACACCAGCTCATTTTATAACTACCTGGACCGAAAGAGAAGGGTGGTAGTAGGAGGCTAAGCTATTCGAGAGTAATCCGTGGTATGTTCGCGTGTGTGAATATCCAACTAAGTTTGAACACCCCACTGGAATGCAAGTGCATGCATTTTCTCCACAAAATAACTTGGTTAAATTTGTGTCAAAATCAGGGAAGAAGAAGAAAAAGCAAGAGGTGATCTTATGAAAAACCGTTCACTGAAGGATACTACCCGTTAAATACTCATTTAATTGTTGCAACAGCCAAAATTTGTTAGCATCCCGTTAATTAGGAAGGACTCCTTCAAATGTGAAGGGTTTGAAGACAGTGCTTCCTAGACGCACATCATAGATGGTGTAAAGCAAAATAGGAAGCATGTTTGAACTCGTCAAATTGTTCAACCCAAGAAGGGCCCCTAGTTTCTTTTAACCATGGTGCATCATTGTATGGGGACATAAGAATCTACCTGTTTCAAGTTATGAATCCTTGTGCTCGGTACTTTGACCAACTTTGTACTGTATCGGTCTTCGCAAATATTTCGGGGTCTGTCTACTAAACCAAATGGGAGACAGCAGTGTTGTAGAATCCGAATTGCGTTCTGAAGACTGAATCCTTTTATAGGACAAATGCACTATATCAGCACCTTCATCCAAATTTAATTCATTAAGTAATTGGTAATACTTTAAGGTGATCAAATCGCAAGGCTTCCATGGTAAGATTATTGTACGGGGGCACAAGGATTTATGAGTAGCGATCCTTGTGTTCTATACTTTTTTGGTCTTTTTGCTCTTAGTCATGGAAGACTTGCAAGGGAATTCCAAAGTAATCCCAGCGAGGGGGCTTCAATGAACGGCAGATTTGTCGGTTATCTAAGACCAGTCTAAGAAATGGGGGCGTTCTTTTTTTTATATTTTTGTAGTTTGAAAGGTTGTACCTCCATGTTAGGATATTGTATAATTAATATTGATCAGTTTATTGCAGAAAGGGTCGACGAATTCGATTAACATGTGGGTTTTGGCCAATTATTCCAAGGTCAATTATTTCCTTTTAATTGCCCAAACACTTAATATTAATAAATTGTTAAAATCTTTGTATTGTTATGTTAAATCGGTGATGTAGGTTTTGATACTAGCCTTTACTCTTTTACATCCCTACTAAGGAAAGTACATTTCCCCACGTCGATACAATCACTTCACTTCTCACAAGTGAATCAATATTTTTATTATTCATTTCTAACTCTAAGCTAACTATTTTCTATGTACGCAATGTAATCTTTGTAAATCTCGCATCATACTACAGCCAGTCAAACTACAAACTCCAGTTTATAACACTAGATTTTTAGCTTGTGTGCCATTTATCACTGGCATGTTACTATGTTCGGCATTGTGCATTTGTGACGGTGTTTTTTGTGGTCCGCTATCGGTAGACACCACGAGGTAAATTTAGGCATCGACTAACCCACAAAACATAGTCTTAACATTGGTCGAGGCACATTTCCAAAAGCGTATGTTATTAATTAAAAAAATTTATAGACCATATTTACATTACCCAGTATTCGTGAGGCATATCTTCGTTTGATTCTTCACTTTCATTCCCTGCAGCTTGTTCAACTTCAGGCTCACTTTCAGAAGAATTTTCTTCTTGCATTTCCTCATCTTCATTGTTTCCTTCATTGTCATCTTCAGAATCAATTGCATCTCTTCTTCTTGATCTTTCATACCTAATCTCATCTTCAAGAAAATCTCCAGTATCATCAACCACATCGACTGAGTTGTCTTGGTTTCGGTGTAGTCTCAATTCATGACCACCACTAGCAGCATGATTAGTTCTCAAATCTGGTACATAGCTTCCTGAGCGCACGCCTCGGCATAGATAGTTGATTTGGTGTAATGCACTCCTGAGTTTTTCAAACACTTCAGGTTCTATAAAATCACTGGATTCATGACCAATATTGTTTACTTGCAAACCTTTTGATGCTTTTTTCGAAAAATTGGTGAGCACATCGTAAATCACTTTTGTAAATCCAAAATTATCCAAATATTTGGCACGATCATACACCGATAATTCATCACCCTGCAACTCCAGTTGCGTATTTTGTTGTGCAGGCTGCTCATTTTTCTCCTGTTGTGATAGTCTTCTCTTTATTGTCAGTGTGTCAACTGTTTGATAAACCTCGTAATCAATATAATTTTGAATATCGTAGCCAAATACCGATGACTTCCAAGTCAAATTGACAAGAATCCATGCAATCGATATCTTGATCAAGTTCAAGTTCTTATTCAAGTCAAGCATGCTGTGCTCGGAGTTGGTCGAAATCAGATTTGGTAACTGAAATGAAAGCAACCTCATCCAAATGTGTAACAAAGTGTCATTGGGGAATAATTCTTGATTCAATTTGTCAATCACTGTATAAGTGTGATCCTCTGTGAAATTGATTGATCTTACCATCTTGACATAATCCTCATTTCCAACCAACTTTACCAACGTATCATCATCATTAAAATTAAAACTCTCGCGCCTAACTTGTGTGAAAATCGAGGCTTCAGTTAAATTTCGAACCACAAATTCGGACCAATTTTGTGGAAGTAGAGCTTGCAATTCTGGCTTTTCATTGCTCAAGTACTCATTGATATAGGACTCTCTTAAGATTTTGGAAAAGGATGGTGAGCCCGCGGTAAAGTTTCTCAAAATTTCAAACGCGACGACTTTTTGGTGAAGTTTAATTTCCTTTGTTTCCTTTGGTAGAGACACCATGCTGTCTAAACCGGTAATTCCGTAGTTTGCCTTTTGAAGAATGAGGCTCAATGGGAAAAAATTCAACACTTCTTGCTTATTCTCTGAAGCTTCATTATACATAAAGTTTTTCATAACTTGTAATATCTTCAACTGCATCACGCTTCTTTCAAAAATGTCCTCCTCAGTTAAATTGGAAACATCATCTGAATCAGTTGCTGAATTCTGATAGATGATGGACAAGCTTGACGAGAAATTCTCATATCCAATGATTTTGTATCTAAACGAGCTGAAATCAAGGATGAAGTTGGCTAATAAACTGACACAAGTTGCTTTATTAGTCATGAAGGTCTTTCTGAATGCAGCTTCTTGCACAAATTTGTTCTTGTTCACTTTGAAAAGAAAATCTAACGAAAGATCAAGAGTTTCATAAAGTCTTATAATGTGCAATATATTGGTCACAAAACCACCAGCTGACAGAGCCAGAGATGGTTCCGAGGCTATGATGGATGAGGAATCGGGTTCTATGCGTGGTCGAATAGTCAGATGACTGGATGTGGAAGAAACAGTACCAATAACTCCAGTCAGTGTGGTGTCTTTATTATCTCGTGTCACAAAGCTTTTGAATGAATTGGTTTCCACAAAAAACGTTCTTAAACTAGCCACTGAACGTGACTGCGATCGAATAAAGTACAAGCAATGAGTATAAAGGGGCGAGTTTGCTAATTCGCTAATCACTCCCAAGTTCTTGCCTAGCCAGGAAATATGGTGCTTGACTTCCTCATTTTCGACATTCTTGGTTTTGACAATGTGACTCAATACCTTTTGCAACAAACTGATCTGTTTCAAAAGGAAATGGTAGTTTTCAACAATTTCGAAAATCACCCTCGGGATGCTTGTTCCTGTAGTTTGGTAAAATGATACCAATCTATTTCGATACTCCTCTCGTTCACTTGTGTAGACACTAATAAGCAAAAGGAGATGTGACAATTCAGTTAAATAAGAATCTGCGACAGTTACCGAGGTAAAATCAACCAAAACTGTTCCAAACTTGGATCTGAGTTTCAACGCTTCCAAAATTTTGAGTAATGGAGATTGCTTATAGCAGTATGCCATCTTGTAAATCAACTTGTAGTCGATGTTTGTGTCGCATATCCTGTTGTTCAAGTTTGGGTACTGTGTGCACAAGTTAGCCAACACTTTGGATGCTGATGTCAATAGCAATGGGGTGGCGATGGACAAAGATGCCTCGTCGAATGATGGATTGAATTGTAGGGACGACGTTTTTTTAGAGCTCTTGCTCCCACTGGGTTCTTCATCTCCATCAGAATTATCACAACTATCCAATAAATGCACTATACTGGCAAACAACTTGTCATAGTTACGTATGATAGTGTCCTCCAGAAGCACTTCCAGAACACTCATGTTTTCCAATAATAAAACCAACAAGTTGAGTGCAATTAGATTGACTTTTTTCGAATCTATTTTCATGAGCAAAAGTAACGTAATATACACATCAGTTATTGGTATAACTGGTTTTGATAAAGGTGTACTCAAGAATATGTCGAGTGGGGTTTCTCGCCTCACCGCCAATAGAAACGGATCATGATGATGTTTTGAAAAGCTCATTACTTGAGCACATGCAGTAATCAACTCCAATAGGATTTCAACACTCGTTACGTTGTCAACCAGGGAAACATTCAAGTCAACGTTGGGGAGATGATCATCTTCAAATGCGATCCAATACAAATCATCTTGAGAACGATATAAATCAGATAAATATGTGGACACAATCATGTGGCAACCTGAAGATAACCGGCTTAGCAAAGCCACCGACAAAGTCATGATTGAATTATTGTCCACGAGCATCGTCCCAGTAAGCACCATCGGTATCAACCTCAACAGTTTTGTTATTATACTTGGATGTAAGTTGATGATCTTACCATGCGTGTCATCAGTAGCAATCAATAGTAGTGCAAGAAACCGCCAAGCCCTGTTTAGATCCACTTGATTGTGCCGGAGATTGGATAATATAATTAAAATGTCCAAGCAGTGGCCCATCAATGCTTCTACTTGAAAAATGGACTTGTCCCCGGTACTTAGCAGCGGAAGCATGGTTTCCACAAAATGATTTAGAAGTTGAGTGATTGGACCTAGTGCCAATTGCATGATTCCTATGGATTCCGACACACCTTCATTGTTTAAGGCATCTATTTCCGAAGCAAACGAACTTAAAATACGAAGTATAACTACTTGCTCTTCCAAAGAATTTTGTGGGTGTACAGTAACATTTGCCAGACCAGCTAGTTTCGCAATGTTGGTACTGAAAGATGTCACCAACTGATGCATGAATGCAACATCGTTCAACAATTTGAATTTAAGATCCTTGTTTCCAATAATCTCCAAACGAAGTTCAGTAAAGTTGTAGAGCTTACTGTTTCCATTCTCTTGTATCAAGTCCAACGGCATAGTAGCTATCTGTCGATTTTGGTAATGTTCGCAGTTGCAGTTGTTGTTGGTGCTTCTTGAGAAATGTTTTGATGTGTGGCCAGAATTTTGACTCTCGCAATTAAAGGCGCACAGAATATACGAAACCATTCTTTTCTTTTGAGAAAGCGCACTATACACCCAAAACACTAAGAAAGAAACTACAATTTCATAAAGCAAATTACAAGTGTCTATTTCATTTCATATAGGGTCCCTACCTACAGTGTTAGCTCCATCGCCTCAAATCTTCCCTCTCCAATACTTTTGCGACTCAGCAGCAGGTTTGCCGTCCTTGATATCTTTACTAACGTTTGTATCAGCCTCAACTCTTTTTGGAATGTAGTCTAAAACTTCTCCCAACTTTTCGTTATCTTCTATCTTGACAACACCGTTCTTATCAGCAACGATGTAATCACCAGGATTGATCTTCAATATCTCTTCATCTTTTTTGGGGTCACTACTAGTAACTTTGATCTCCAATGGAACATTTATACCAACTACTTTAGCCACAGGTCCATTGGCAGTTGTTCCTACTCCATACGACCAAACAGGGTATTTCAATTCATTATGTTCATCTAAGTCCCTAATATTACCCAAGATAACTGAACCATTGGCTTTTCTATATCGTGCCCTCGTCGACATTAATCCTCCGTACAAGGCATTAGTCACTCTCTGGTATGGGGCAGTTGCCAATTGCAACTCCAAAGGTAATCCAAGAACGACAATTGCATCCTCAGGAACTTCATCAATATATGATTGTTTTACTGCGGGTCTGGGATCGGACTTGAGGGCGTATAAAACGGTGTAAGCTTTCCCGACAGCAGAAGCTTGGTTCAATACCGGTGATCGGTTAACTAAATTGGGAATCAATCCGCCATGCACAATACCTTGTTGATTTAAAGCGTCAGAAACATCACAAGCCGTGTATGCTGAAAGGAATTTAATAACTTCCTTGGTAGATAATTGCTTGGGTACTAGCGGAGCCATGCTTGTATATTAGTGGTTCTTAAATTGTGGAGGATAAAACAAAGGGTCTCCGCGCACAAATCTCGATTGGTTGAATTCTTTGGAAGACACAGTGCCCCGGATTTTTCATTTATTTTTTGCAAACATTTTGCGACTTGTTTCGGTAACTATATTCATGATACAGAGAAACTACTTACTCCCCATCAATCATCTAAGCTCAAGCGCTTTTGCAATCTCTTGTAAGTATCGTCAGCAACTCTTTCGTTGGCGGTTTCATCTTGAATGTCGTGAATAGAGCGACGCTGTTGCGGTATAGTCTTGTGACCCACCTCGTCAGCTTTGATATCTTCTTCAAATTGTTTGACAGTTATTGGGACTTGGAATACGTCACCAATGTTACTCAAGAATGTCGAGTCCAACTGATAGTCCTTTGCAATCGTTTCATTATCAACTCGCAGATCTTTGAGATCTCTCAATATAGCAGTCAATGTCTGTGGATGAACCATAGTCTTGTGAATATCGTTTCCATCATTAGTTGTCTGTAACATTTGTTCCTTAATCTCCTTCTCCCCTAACTCATAAAGCTTTTTCCTCTTCGCAAGTTGTTTGATAGCTGCTACATTCTTGTCTCTAGCAGGATTGAACTCTACTGTTTTGATCTGTTTACCAAGTTGATTTAACGAGTCAATGAACCCTTTATCATAAGTGGAAGTGCCCTGTTCATGAGGATCCCCACCATCTTTTCCCTCTGGTGGTGTTGCATTTGCTTGACGTGTAATCTTTTTGTGCAAAAACCTGGGATCAAAGGAGGTTGATGTGTTGGCTCGAAAAGCGGTCTCATTCTGATTTAGACTTTCATCTGGTGTAAATCCAGTTTTATTGTTTCCAGTGAGTGGTGTTGGTGATGAAGTTGTGCTGGGGTGATGTAGTTGATCAGAACTGACTTGTTGCGATGCTGGTTTTTGAACTTTCAAAAGATCAATTTCACTTCGCTTGATGGGCTTGGTTACCGACTCTGTGATTGTTTTTGACAAATGCTTTCCTCCTTGCTTAGATGCGGAGCTTCCCATGATTGTTGTTGTTAAATGACAAAGGAAGCAGAATCGGTAGTATTCAATGACAAAAAAGTTTAAGTATAAAAAGCTATTATGTAATGATTATGTAATCATTACACCTGAAGATATGGTTTGAGAAGAAGCATGAATTATGAGTATGAGTGACAACGAGAGATAGCTCTACCGGCGACATGCCTTTACAGGTCCATGGGTGAAATGCGGTGTACAGCAACACCGCGAATACGCTTCATTCAACATTCTATCAATTTACAAACTCCCCTTTTAATGACCCTTCTTTTCCCTTTTCTCCTTTTTCTCCTTCTTCTCCCTTTTCTCCTTCTTCTCCTTCTTCTCCTTCTTCTCCTTCTTCTCCTTCTTCTCCTTCTTATCTTTATTTTCCTTCTGATGTTTCGAACTACTATGCTTTTCCTTATGTGGCTCATCAAAGGCTGGTTCTTCTTTTCTGGTTCTCTTGACAGCTTTACCTTCCTCCACATCTGAGTCATCATCATCATAAGTAACTTTGAAATCTTTTTCACCATACCCTGTAGGAAAATGTCTCATTCTCAACCGTTTCAATTGAGGTACATCTTCTCTTGGAATTCTACTCTTATCAAAATCGATCTGTGGGATATTCACCACTTCCTTGATATTGTAAAAGCGGCTAATTTTGAGATCAGTTGGTCTAAATGAGTCATGTTTGGCCTTGAAGATGGTGTGCTTGTTATTTATTTCTGTACTAGGGATGATGGTTGATGCGGAAGTCGACGAAAGTTCTTCCTCCACTTGATATGTTGATCCAACAATGTCAAATGGTTCAGCTACTCTGTTTTTGGTGAATGCAATGGGCAAAGTCTTTAGCTTTTCAAGGGGGAAATCTTTTGGTGTTTTGATTAACCATATTTCCTTATCTTTTGCTTTCGGTAAACTTTTTGAAGGATGTGAAAGCTTATGGTAGTGCTTTGGAGGTTCAAATACCTGTTCTTCTATGTCTTCTAGATCGGAATCGTCGACATATTCACTGGATTTGTAATTCGTAGGAGACATCTTACTGGGTCGACGTGATGCTCTCGAGAAGTCAATTTTCAGATGCCTATTTTCAACTTTTTTTTTTTTTTTGCCTTCTTTTGCGAAGAGCTTCCGTAAAATGGAACTCAGTTCGAGAAGACCTTTCCATTCAAGGCTGATGTTGATGGAAAAATGCGATTAGGGTGTTGCACTGCTTGTGTTGAGTCCGTCTATTGTTTCACCCAACATGGGACTGACTTAAAGCTCTTGCTTGATTGTTGTGAAAAGTCGCTTTCAACACCTTTGATATCAAAGGAGCAGGCAGAGGCGCACACAGAGCAACATTTGCTACACTCTATTCTTCCTTCTCGTAAATCTTCTCCTACAGTAACTGCTTCGTCCGACGTTTTAAAACTCTTTTGAATTGAAATATATTTTGGTATCAAATGTATATAAAATTATACAACAAAAAAAATACCGAATTGGAATATAAAATTAGCAACGTTTATAGAATATTAATAGTTTCCATTAGCAGGTAAGGTATCATCAAAAGATCTCTCTCTTTTTTTGCAAAAGCCATAAACTTTTATACGGAAACGCTTTCTTATTTGAAAAGCTTGTCAATGAATCTCTTGACAACGTTGTCTCTCTTGAAGAAGCCAAATGAGTTTGATTCCGGTGAGAATGAAATTGGAACGCTCAATTGCACCAACAATTTAACATTGTAACCTTGTCCAGTTTCACATTGAGTCTTGTTCAATGGGTTTGAGAAAAGATCATACTCGATGGTGGAGTTTGAAGTTGAGTTGGTAGTAGCAGTGGCATTGCTAGCAGATTCTGGACAAGCCAAGAATTGAGTGGAGTTCAAGTAGGATAACCAACCGTTGGTGATACCAAAGTGCTCGCTAGCAGATCCATTCTTGGTGGTAGTGGTAAGCAAGTGAGTCAGGTTGGAAACGGCAACGTTGATGGTGGAAGTTTCGTTTGAGTTGTTGGTGAATGGCAAGTTCAAAATATATCCTTTGTTGGCTTGGATAGTACCAAAGAAAGCCTTATCGTCTGAACCTAATTTGATAGCAGAACCATTAAATTTGACTAAGTTCGAGTTGAATGTGGTACCATTGTGTACGGCAATCAATGAAAAAGTAGGTGAGGATGGTGAAAAGAATCTCTTGTTTACTGGAGCAGCAGCAACTTGCAAGGTCAACCAAGTGATGGCGAATAATAAAGTTTCAAAGAATCTCATTTTCTATTCTAATGTCAATTTATAGTTGATTGTAAAAGAAAATTGAAAAAAAGGATAAACTAATCAAAATGGCAGATACTTTCACTTTATATTTATAGCAGAGGGATTTACTCTAGCAATGTTAAACATCCCATCTCCCATCTCTTTATTTTTAATAACCGATGGGGGATAGAAGCGAACTAAGTCTGTAATGTGGTCATCGTTTATGGTACAAACTGGAAAAGTAATATAGGGGGTGTGTGTGTGGTTAACAGTTACACAAAAATGAGACTGTACTGTATATAAAACAATAGAATATACTAAAAGCAATCAATCAAACTTGCATATACAAAGAAGAGTAGTGTAAAAATGAACATAAAAATGGTGCTAAGACGTCACTCAATGATTCATTCAAGAGCACAGCCCATTGATGACAAGCTTAGAGTTGATTTATACTCCTAGCCCACCTCTCAAAATCAACATCAAAAACATCTGACTACATTAGTTTCAGAGAAAAGTATGGAACATGAGCTTTCTTTATTTCGATTAAGCCTCCTATTGTTTTGCTCTATTGTTTTGCACTACTTTATTTGCGTAACCGATTGTTCCAATACATCATTATTACTATATTTACTAGCCTTTACGTTATGCTGTTTTCTTACCAAACTTAGCCAAATTGTATACAAAAGAGAGAGACATAGAGGAAGGTGATTTTGTATTACCCCATAGTGACTCCATTGAATAACAGCCGGTAGGTTGGATGAGACGCATGGGGATAAGCCTAGTCTTACAATGCAATCAATATATACCTTTTATAGGAACTATACTAGAATGTTCTTCAGAACTACACTTTGAGAGTAACTAATTTTGATCGTAGTGAGATTTGATCCCGAATGCGCCGATGTACACCCCCGAATAAAGTATATATAGCTGAAATTACTAAATTTTAGGACGACCGTGGTGAAGGAAGTGGGATATCAGAATAAAGTGAAATCACCTGTTGGGCAACTAAACGTTTCTAAGGCGACCACCACACGTGGAATTACAATTTCAATAGCTAAGAAAAGAATTCATTCAAAGTGGATGTTCCATCTTCAATGTTTTTTCACAATTGCAAATATTTTTCAGATTGCTATTTGGAGATGTTTGTGTCATAAATCCATTTGTTATTATTATTATTTTGTTTTTGGTTTCCCTTTTGGGCCAACTAATTGCCAAATCCAGCGAAGATTGAAAGAGTCCATCCTGAACAAAAAAAGGACCGGTAGTTTGTGCAAAACTGTTTCACTTCCACGATTGTCTTTGTTAAAGAGGGAGAGGGGTTTTACTTTGAAGCAGCGAAAACGGGATATACGTGAATTGTTTTACGTAGACCTCGAAGCAGTTTCGGGCAGACTTTTTTATACTACCGAATCGGTTATAAAATTTTGTGATACAAAATAAAATATGGTGTGGCGAAGCTGCAAACTCTAAACTAAATCAATCTCACTGAAGAAGACGGAATAGACGACACAGTTCCCAACTTGCCGTGGTTGTGAACCATCTGTGAAACGCGATTGAAGACGTCATAACTGCACACGAGAAACTCTTTGCGTATTCTCATCGCAACGCACTTTCGATCAGAACTACTCTAGAAAAATCTCACCAGGACTTTCATCCATATAAACTCTCAATACTTCGGATACCAACTTTTTCCTCCTCCACCCGTTCAAGCGAATGCTTCTTCAGTTATTCCATCCGTGGCTCGTGCTTTCGCCGCTGTAGAGCTTAGCTAAAATTAAAAACCGAGTTATGCACGTGATACGTGGAGAATTGCGGAGCCGAGTTATCAAGACCGAGGAGTGCAATACATTTACATCTCTGTATACCTACAATCACAAACTCTACTATTTGATATTTGGTTGTATAAATTTTTCATCTATATATTAACAAGCACGTACCAAGTGTTATTGTTTCCTACTTCTACAATCATCCCCTACCGCCAGTTGATTCGTAATGTAAACAAGTCTTCGCTTACAATTCAACAGCTGGTGGACAGTTCAAAGCCTTTTTGATTTGACCGTAGATGGTGAATTGCAATGAGGTCAAGGTACCAACCATAACCAATCTTGTTGGCAAACCAGCGAATGAACCAGCGAAACCTAATTGTTTAGCCAATTGCACCAACAATCCAACAGTGGATTGACCTGGAGCCTTCTTGGTCTTGTTAACCTTGGACAACAAAGTGTCAGCTGGTTGTGAAACAACAGCGGCAGCACAACCGGCAATGATACCAGCACCCAAGTTAACAGCAGTAACAGTACCATGGCTCAAATCCTTCTTTGGGGTTGGAATAGCACCGTAGATAGCTTCAGCAGCTCTTTCGAAAACCAAGAATTTAGCAATATTATATGGAATTTGTTTAAACAAGATTGGAGTGAAACCATTGTAGAATGAACCAACACCTTCTTCTTTCAAAATTCTTGAAAAACCACCGACTAAACCATTGGCAAAAGTTGGTTGAGAAACCAATCTAATTCTGGTAGCCTCCAATGGACACAAGGCAATATCAGCAAAGAATTCGGCCAAAGCAGATGAACCAATAAAAATGGAGTTCTTGTACTTCTTGGCAGTGTCGTAACCCAACAATTCAATAAATTGCTTTTTGAAAAGTTCGTAACCACCGAATTTGAAAGCTCCTTGTAAAGAGTAACCCAAAACAGTTGGACCCAAACCAGTCAATAAAGCACCAGCACCTTCAGTGTTGATAACTTGCTTGAATGAACCAATCATACCCTTGTTGTAAACAGTTGGTTCCAATTGGATTCTGGTTTTGACCACATCAATAGGAGTCATGGCACCGTGAGTAGCACCACATCCAATAGCACCAGCAAGGGCGAATTTGGCGTAATCGGTGACAGTATATTCAGGGAGCTTATAAGCAGTAGCTGGGGCTGACATTGTGATTCGAAAAAAAGTGTGATCTATGGAATAGGTAAAAGAAGTAAAAAGTTCAACAAAATATTTCGAAAAGCAAAAGAAAAAGGTGAGATCAACGTTGAACGAAAAAGGTTCTTGTTTTTAAGTACGTAAGAAAAATTTTCAAATAAACAAAAAAGAATACAAAAAAGAAACAAAATTAACGATCAACATAGAAGACAAGTGATTGCATCATCGGTATGTAAGGATAACCCCATACGTATTTATATATATATATATATATACTTTCTTTTGTAATAATTAGTAAGCTAGTACATTTGCCTCCTCGAAGGCGTCACTCTCTCTTTCCAGCATCAACTTTCGATGTCCCGATGCTGTAATATAAAATCGCAGGAGGCAAAGATTTTGCTAGTTTTGTGTTCCGAGGCCACGTGACAACTTTTTGACCCGGGATTTCATTTCGAGTCATTTGATTGGCTCTTCATGTACGCAAAAACGGCTAAAACCACAATTGCAAAAACGCAAAAAAAAAGCCACAAGCAAATCCCGCATACAAAAAAGACTCCTTATTATGCAACACTCTATTCAGATACTTGTAAGATTTTGCAGCAAATTATCAATTGTTCGCAACCCCAAAACACAAGCATCTCCAATTTCTTTGTTAAGATCTAGTTCCTTGGAGTTACCCCGAGCCTGATTAAGCCACTTCGATTGCTTAATGCGGCCATGGCTGATTTTTGCGCAGCCTTTTGTTTACTGGTATCAATACCAGCACCGAGATCTATCCCATTACACGTGCATAACGAAAAGTACTGTGACCCGTCGTGGGTAAGTTTATACTCTGGCTTCAATTGCAAGGGCCCCAACATCGCATACAAATCACTTCGTGCATGCATGTCAATGTCACGATGTGATAATGGAATAGTCTCATGCAGCAAGGGAACTTCATAATCTGGGTGACCGTGGCTCAGAGATGGATACCCTCCTGATGACTGGTACGGGTTATGTCGTTCGCTTAATGGAGTGTAAGTGCATTGTGGTGAAACTCGTCCAAATGCACGCGATTGTCCGTATCCTTGTCCATACCCTTGCGATTGTTCATACATCCGCTGTTGTTGCTGCTGCTGCTTCTGTGAATACGAAGCTTGTGGTGGTGGGCTCTGTTGGCTGTATCTTGTCATTGCTTGACTTTGATCGCGGGACGACATTTCATTTACCATTAGATTAGAGACACTATCAATTGTTCCGCCGGAGATATACAGTGCCGCTAGTTGCGAGCTTGAAACTGAGGGCAGCCTGCTTGAATGTGGTGCTGCTGCAATGTAGTTCACTTGTGCAGAGCCCCGGTTTGAGTTGGGAAAAACAATGTCATCCATAGGTAGTTCTCCCAACGTTGACCTCGAATCATTCTCGCCACCACTCCCGCTTTTAATGTACTGATGCTTAATAATGGTAAATATGCGAACAATTTTTGTCTGGTCCTCCATCACGTCCATTACAGCACGATCTTTAGCATCGTCGTAACTGGTGTTTGACATACCAACTCCAAATACCTCTCTATGTTGGCCCACAATAAGCTGAACAACATAGGGATCCGTTTGCACCTCGAGAAACTCGTAATCCACTATACTTTGTGGGTATCGGTTCACATTAGTTATCAGCTTGAGCAATGATTCAAACTCAATCAAAGCAACCTTGGCAACCGGCGTTGTCGACGCAAACGAGTCAGAAAGCAAAGGTTGATACAATGCTTTCAACCACGACTTGATGTCTTCGAAGTCATACCCATCCACTTGCAACCCAGCAATATAAGCTAAAAAGATGTTGGCACAAGCCTCCATCTTGGCTTCGTCATTAACATCAACTGATAAATTGTACTTCATCACATCGACTAAATTATAGCCAAATGCAAATTTTGCCAAAATCTCCGAAGACATGAATCGATCTCGAATCATTAACAAATCCTTCTCAAACAAGTTGGGAAATTTTTCATTCAACAAATCTAACAACATCAATTCCATTTGAGCTTGTCCTCGTAGAGCCAACTTTGCATTGTGTGAGTTTGTAAATTTTTCTGACGTCAGCTCAATGAAATCGCTTGGTTGGCGATAGGACTTGTCAGTTGATACTCTTATTAGTAACAATTGATCGGATATAAATGGCAAAGTTGGGGGATACGAAAAGTAGTCAACTGACAACTTCGGAGCATCAGGATCAAACAGTGCTTTTTTACCGGAATTTTCTTCTTCTGTAGGCACAATATCCAAGAATGCACCCAATTCTCGTTCTTGTTCTGGTAGTGTCAGCTTGAACCCAATTTTTGACAATGCAGTTAGCAAAGGTAGTTTCCCCATGTCATGTAATTCTTTCAATCGCACTGAAACCTTGGTTTGTGGAGTTTGGATCAATGCTTGTACTTTCTCCACCGTGCTAGCTGCTTCGCCTGAAACATCCGATGACATGATGTTTGAAAGGTATTGGTATCGCTCTTGGGTGGGTGTTTTTGTCATCAAAATGTTGAAAGTTGCTTGTAGTTGAGGGACAATTGACTTTATTCCAGACAAGTCCTCAACCACATTAAGCAATAACTCATGTTCTTTCGACATCGGATGCTAAAGATGTGCAATCGATTCGATGATGATGTTGGGGGTTTGGTGGTTGTCATTATAAGGGAAAAAGAAAAGTTCACGTTTTTTCGTGCGGAACTTTAATGTGCCACAAAGGTAAAGCCGTTGCAAAAAGGGGAAATGGGAGATACTCAACAACTGATTGAAGTACTACAAGAGCATCTCATTGTAGCAGGCAAATCAATTGGCTCAAGTAAGCTTTAGGGAACATATGTTTTTCGCTTTTACAAAAGCTGTATAACGGTATGTAATTGTAACAATCGATATTACTGTCACTATTTGCTAGAACTTTAGATAAGGAATGGTAAAAGGGCTGGATGTTGTGCGCTGGATCCCTTAATTCTGAAAGAGCACTTGAGCGGATACACACAGTGCTTATAGAAAAGAAAATCTCAACTTTGTATCCATTACGTTGGTACGTTTTGATTATTAAATTTTTTTTTCACGTATATTTGTCGCAAAATAACTTGGAATTGCGAAAATGTATTACTATTTAGGGATTGCATTGTCGAAACCTCCAAAACATGCAATTCCTATTGAGGATATTCGTCAACACTCATAGTATTAAGAAAGTTAAAGTTTCATACTATAGATTTTGCATCTACGCATACTTCTATTTCACTTTTCCAAATCTAGTTTAC
>OGTC01000187.1_pt1 | contig 35510 bp, 18 predicted proteins | sample 1574531 | NCBI WGS metagenome assembly OGTC01 (sample SAMN03295859, study PRJEB24534) | human gut metagenome | isolation source: fecal sample 2 from infant 9 | host: Homo sapiens | place: USA: Pittsburgh, PA | collected 2014-07 | reverse complement strand
ATAAAAAAGTCTTGACAAACAGAACAAGATAGAGTATGATATAAAATATAAAAAGTTATAAAAAGGTTGAAAAGACATGAAAAAACAGATAGCAGTGGTTTTTGGAACCTTTGCTCCCTTGCATCAGGGGCATATTGATTTAATCCAAAGAGCAAAACGACAATGCGATGCTGTATGGGTGGTAGTTTCAGGTTATAAGGGAGATCGTGGTGAACAGGTTGGACTTACACTACAAAAGAGGTTTCGCTATATTCGTGAAGCATTTCGAGATGATGAGTTGACCTCTGTTTGTAAACTTGACGAAACCAATATTCCACGCTATCCAATGGGCTGGCAGGAGTGGTTGGATCAGATGTTGCAGGCCATTTCCTATGACCAGACTGGTCAGGAGCTCATCTTTTTTGTAGGAGAGTCCGAATACCAACAAGAATTGTCGGAACGTGGTTTCGAGACTGTTCTACAAGAAAGAAAATTTGGAATTTCGGCTACCATGATTCGAGAAAATCCAAGCAAATATTGGAAATATATCGCTCAACCTTTCCGCCGTCAGTTTACAAAGAAAGTATTGATTATGGGAAGTGCTAGTAATGGTAAAACAACTCTAGCCAAGGATTTAGCTCGTTTTTATGATGCACCAGTCAGTCTGGAGTATGCTCGTGAGTATCAGATAAAAAATAATGTCAGAGATGATGAGCTTACCCCAAAAGATTATTATTACCTTCTTTTGGGCCAATATGACCAAACTTCCAAGTTAATCGATAGCAATGCCAATCGAGGCCTGGTCATTGCAGACACCAACTCATTGGTAACCAAGGGCTACTACGATTACTACATGGAAAGCGAAGAGCAGGAGGACTTGTCCGGAGAGACCTTTGACAATCTCTTTGTTTCCATCTTAGCCAAGGAAAAGTGGGATTTAATCCTCTTTGTGCAACCTATTGGCTCTTATGTCAATGATGGTTTTCGCGACATGACTATGGCAGAAGACCATATCCGTCACAGTTTTTCTCAGCATTTGGATATGATGAGGGAGCAATATCTAGCCAATATCCCTCATGTTTATCTAGCTGATGACTATCTAGGAAATTATGAAGCAGCAAAAGTAGCTATTGATGCCATTTACCAAGCAGATTAGGAGAAGAAAATGAAAAAAATAACTGAAAAAATCACACGATTTATTGAAAACTTTAAAAATGTTCACGCAGAAGCTCGTAAAATTGGTTTTGCAGGAGTTATGCGTTTGCTTTGGAAAGACCTCTTTGTAGGACGTGGTCTTTTCCAGTGGCTCTATTTGATTGTTTTATCGAGTGTTCCTCTTATTCTGGAGTTTACACAAAACACAGAAAGTCATGACTGGATTGGTCTCTTGGCCTCTTGGACAGGGATTGTCTGTGTTATCTTGGTTGCTGAAGGTCGAGCTAGTAACTACCTTTTTGGTGCTATTAACTCTGCAATCTATTTGGTCCTAGCTATGAATGCTACTTTCTACGGTGAAGTTTTGACAACAGTTTATTTCTTTGTCATGCAGCCTATTGGTCTCTATACTTGGTTGTCTAATCGGATCAATGAACAAGGAAGACCAGAGGAGTCTCACTTTGAAGCTAAGAAACTCGGCCTGATTGATTGGCTCAAATATTTGGCTTTGACTGCTATCATCTGGATTGGCATGGGATTAGCCTACCAAAGTATCAGCAGTGCTCGTCCTTTCCGTGACAGTGTTACCGATGCGACCAATGGTGTTGGTCAGCTCTTGATGACACGTCTTTACCGTGAGCAATGGATTTTCTGGATTGCAACCAATCTCTTTAGTATCTACCTCTGGTGGGGTGAAAACATCCATATCCAAGGGATGTACTGGGTTTATACCATCAATAGTCTAGTCGGTTGGTACCAATGGACTAAGGCTGTCAAGGAGGGATAAGATGAATGAAACGATAATCCCGGCTGGAATGACAGAAAGAGAATATTTTGAGATTCATGCGACTGAGAAGGAATTTTTAGACTGGTACTGCAAACAGGATCTTCCTCAGTATGAAAAACCGAGCGTGACGGTGGATATGGTAGCTTATTGCTTTGTGGAAGGGAAAATCAAACTCTTGCTAATTCGTCGCAAGGCCCATCCTTATCAAAACTGTCTGGCTTTGGTCGGTGGTTTTATGGATAAGAGCGAAGATGCAAGGCATGCTTGTCAGCGTGAAGTGAGAGAGGAGGTTAATCTTGACCTTCCTTTGGAAAAAATCGAACAGTTGATGACAGTGTCTACCCCAGGTCGTGATCCGCGGGGGTGGACGGTTACTATCGCCCACTTGGTGTATCTACCTAGCCGCGCACTTGATCTCGTTCAAGCTGGAGATGATGCCAAGGATGTGGTTTTTGTCGATGTTGATTTTCAGACGGGCAAGTGCTTCCTAGAGGGACTAGAGCTGGGGGAGCAAGCCTTCGCCTTTGACCATTATGCCATTATCCAAGAGTCTATTAAACGAATCCAAGGGCGTCTTGACTGGAATCCGACCTTTCTCTATCTGCTAGAGGAGGAATTCACTGTCTATGAAGGAACCGAATTAGTCAATCTCATCAACCCAGGACGACCAATCGTCAGCAATAACTTTCTCGTAAAATACGGAGAATACGTAGAAGAAGTTGGACTTAAACGAGTTCCTAAAAAGAAACCAAGAAAAACCTATCGATTGAAATAAAAGGTTTGGGGACAGAAATCGATAGACCAAGTCTCGGTTTCCTAGTCTCAGTCCTGAGAAGTTTCAACAAATCCGATGGCTGGTTGAGCTTGAGAATAGAGAAAATAAAGTTTGTGTCAAAAGTCAATTCAGCCATCGTGTCAAAGACTTATTAGTCATAAAAAAGTGAGGTCGGGATTTTTCCCGACCTCTTTTTTGATGCTATTTGACTGCTTTACTAATTAAGGATGTTTATCTGTCTTTGAATTACTCATGATTCGAATGAATAAATCTTTGTATTTATATTTTAAATAGGTTTCGTGTAAATACAATAAAGCTACATAGACAATCATGAAAATAGCGGTTAAGTAGAACAAATCAAATGTAGTTTGGGCATAGCGACTTGCAGACTGATAAGAGCAGAAAGCATCTAAAATTATCCAAGGAAGATATTTGTAATATTTGCTTGACATAAGTCTACACCTCCAATATCCTTTTTCAATTTTATTATAGTCCTTCAAGAAAAAAATGCAAGCGATTACACTTTAAAATATAGCACTTTGTCAGGAAGAAATTTTGTGTTTTTTTAAATTCTTTACGAATAAAAGATATAGGAGGAGTAAGAAAATAAATGTACTAAAAAATAATTCTAAAAAATTTTAGATAAATAGTTGACAGATTCAAAAACAAATATTACAATAATGTTACAAAAATATTTCTCAACATTTCAAAAATGTTACAAAGGAGCATAAAATGAAAAATAAAACTTCTATCAAATTAATGGCCGCAACTGTACTCGCTTCAACATTGCTATTGGGGGCTTGTGGTAATAAGAAAGAAAATACCACAAGTGATAGTTCTAGCAAGACAACACAAGCATCTTCTAGTTCTAAGACAAGTTCTTCAAGTAAAGAGAACAAGACTCAGAAATCCTCAAGTTCAGCTTCATCAGAAAAAGCTAAATCATCATCTTCTGATCAGTCAACGACTACTGCTAATCAATCGCAAGCAGCACCAGAAACAAAACAAAATCAAGAACCTTCTGCTAAGCAAACCCCTTCTCAAGCCCCATCCAATCAACAAGGAACACAAGCAAAACCGAATCAGTCAGCTTATGATCCAGCAACTGATCGCAAACTTCAAGACAAGCAGGCAGAACATAACAAACGTTATAAAGGTGTCTTGACTATGGTGGACAAAGATTTTTCGGCTGCAGCTGGGAATTGGAAGGGTGCGAATGGTGAAACTATCACTGTCTCATCAGGCGGTCAATTTACAGTAGAATCTGCTGATGGCAAGAAAGAAAACTACTCTATTCAAAGCTATTCTTATACCCTTGATGATGGAAAATACAATGCTGAAGTAGGTGGTGGAAAAGTCATCCAAATTACAACAGGTGCAGATGGTACTGTTTCAAGTGTTACTTTGATTAGGCCATAGACTTCAGTACTGAAATAATTTGTTTAAAAATAGTTTAGTTGATGAGTACCTACAGCATTTGAAGTTGATAAGACGTCATAAATGAACTCCAGAGATGAGACTAACTTAGGAGTATATCTAATCATATCTACCTGAACTGACCGTTTTTCACTTAGTTTCTTTCAGAGAAAGTGGTATAATGAAAAAATCAAAGGGAAACGAGTGATGAATCAATGCCAGATAAATTAATTTTACCTCAAAATACACGACTCATGGGAGTGTTCCTTGGCTTTATCGGTGGTTCTTTGGATGTATTCTGTCACATCCAGTACCATAGTTTGGTGGCAACGCAGACAGGGAACATTCTCCTACTGATATCAGATTGGCACGATTCACATGTCATCAATACCATGTTGAGATTCTGTTCTATTATATTCTTTTCCCTAGGCTTTCTGTTTGCCTTACACATGAAAGAATATCGCAAAACAGCCTATTGGCGGGTTAAGATGCTACTTCCCTTATTTATCGGTACCCTTGTTCTTCCCTTCTTTTCCCGCTTTCCTCTATTAGAAGTTCCTTTTATTGCTTTTGGAACTGGAATGATGATGCTAACATTTACGGGTAGTTTGATTGAAGATCATCCCTATGTCATTTTTATGACGTCTGGGAATTACCGAAAAATGTTGACTGCTTTGTATCGCATCGTTAGAGGAGAAGGAGATGTTCAAGAATATCGTCGTCAAGCCTTGAACTATGGCATTGTTGTAGGCAGTTTCATAGTGGGCGCTATTAGCTTGGCTGTATCTATGCATTTTTTTCATGAATGGTCTATCTGGATTGTCAGCTTCAATTTGTTTTTGATTATGGCTTACTATATTGCTAGAGTGAAGCAGCTAGATTTGCAAGATGAAAATATATAAAAATTGGCAAATCTCAATTTGAGATTTGCCTTTTTTGTGATGTAGACAAAAGATTATGCTTTATCTAATTGTAAGAGTGCTTCAATTTCTGCCAGAGTGCTAGCTTGTGAAATAGCTCCACGAAGTTTAGCAGCTCCGGATGTACCACGGAGATAGTGAGGAGCTAGTCCACGGAATTCACGGACCGCAACCTTTTCTCCCTTGAGGTTAATCAAGCGTTTCAAGTGTTCGTAGGCGATTTTCATCTTATCTTCAAAGGTTAAATCAGGAAGGATTTCTCCAGTTTCAAAGTAGTGATTGATTTGATTGAAGAGATAAGGATTTCCCATTGCCGCACGACCAATCATAACGGCATCAGCACCGACTTCTTCGATGCGTTGTTTAGCTTCTTGAACAGTGCGAATGTCACCGTTAGCGATAAATGGAATCTTAGTAAGAGCTTGTGCAACCTTGTGAAGAGTCTCTAAATCTGCGTGACCAGTGTACATTTGTTCACGAGTACGACCGTGCATAGCAAGTGCAGAGACACCTGCAGCCTCAGCAGCGAGGGCATTTTCCACAGCTAGAGATGGATCAGACCAGCCTGTACGCATTTTGACAGTGAGAGGGATATCAAGGACTGATTGAACTTTGTTAATGATAGAGTAGATCTTGTCTGGATCCTTGAGCCACATAGCGCCAGCTTCGTTTTTTACGATTTTGTTAACTGGACAGCCCATGTTGATATCCACGATATCGGTCTTGGTGTTTTCTTGGATGAATTCTGCTGCGCGTGCTAGGCTGTCTTCATCACTACCAAATAGTTGGATAGAGACTGGGTTTTCTCCTTCATCGATATGAAGCATGTGAAGAGTTTTTTCGTTGTTGTATTGGATTCCCTTGTCAGAGACCATTTCCATGACAACGAGCCCAGCTCCAAGCTCTTTTGCAATGGTACGGAAGGCTGAGTTGGTCACACCGGCCATGGGTGCTAAAACGGTACGATTGGGAATCTCAACATTGCCAATCATAAAGGGGGTATTAAGATTTGTCACGAATGAGTTCCTCCAGGTCGTTTTCATCAAAATTATAAGTAGTTTGGCAGAATTGACAAGTGATTTCTGCCCCGTGGTCTTGGTCCTTCATTTCCTGCAAGTCTGAGCTTGGAAGACTAGAAAGAGCCTTCATAAAACGTTCTTTGCTGCAGTCACATTGAAAACGAATCTCTTCTTCAGACAAGCGTTTGTATGGCTCGTCACCATAGATGGCTTTAAGAAGAGCTTCAATATGGTCTTCACTCTCGAGAAGGGTTGAGATAGCTGGCATTTCTTGGATGCGTTTTTCAAAGCGAGCAATCTCTTCTTCCTTGGCTCCTGGCAAAACTTGAACAAGGAAACCGCCTGCTACTTTGACCTTGTCTTCTTCGTCCAAAAGGACATTGAGTCCAACTGCTGACGGAGTTTGCTGGCTTTCTGTCAAATAGAAGGCAAAATCTTCTCCGATTTCTCCAGAGATAAGCGGAGTCATAGAGTTATAAGGATTTCCAGTGCCGTAGTCTGTGATAACGAGAAATTGACCATTGCCGATAAAAGGTCCGACTAGAACTTCACCAGTTGCAGTCTTTTTGATGTCAACACCAGGATTTTGAACGTAACCTTTGACGTTCCCCTTGGTATCAGCTACGGTGATGATGGCACCTAGAGAGCTAGTTCCAAGAACTTTAACCGTTAGCTTGGTATTTCCTTTTTCATTGGCTGCGAGAATCTGGCTAGCAATAAGGGTGCGACCAAGTGCTACAGTTGAGCTAGCTTGGGTTTGATGTTTTTCTTGAGCAGTGCGGACGGTTTCAGTGCTATCAAGAACATAAGCACGAAAGGCCCCGCTTTCTGATATAGTTTTAATAATTTTATCCATAGCTACTATTTTAGCATAAAAATGCCCAAAGGGGGAGTGGGGTGTCTACTATCGTTTTAAAGTGATCTGTTTACATCAGTGAAATTATGAAGAAAGAACTAAAATAGGCTAAAATGTGCTCTTTAAAAATGGTAAACAGTTGAAAATGAAGAGACTAAAGTGGTAAAATGGGAACAAGAAAAAATAGTAATTGTATATTTGCATAAAATTATTGAAAATTTACAAAAAGAAGTTAATTATGGATAAAAAGAAACCAATCTATGTTTTTTTAGGGCAAACGGTCCTGTATTTTATTGTTCTACTTGGTTTGCTTTACTTTTTTAGTTACCTAGGACAAAGTCAGGGAAGCTTTATTTACAATGAATTTTAGTTTAAAGGAGAAAAATCATCGTGTCTAATAAGCCGATAAAAGATATGATTGAAGCGATTGAATATTTCGCCCAAACTCAACCTACCTTTCCAGTATACAATGTCTTAGGGCAAGAGCACACTTATGGTGATTTGAAGGCTGATTCGGATAGTTTGGCTGCAACCATTGATCAGCTAGGATTACCTGAAAAATCTCCAGTAGTCGTTTTTGGTGGTCAGGAGTATGAAATGTTGGCTACCTTTGTTGCCTTGACAAAATCTGGCCATGCCTATATTCCAATCGATAGCCATTCGGCCTTGGAGCGCGTGTCTGCGATTGTTGAAGTAGCTGAGCCAAGCCTAATCATCGCCATCAATGAGTTTCCAATCGAAACCCCAGCTGTTCCAACCATGTCCTTGGAGCAGGTACATGAAGCCTATGCAGCTCAAAAAGCTTATGATTTGCAGCATCCGGTCAAGGGGGATGATAACTACTACATCATCTTTACATCAGGGACAACTGGAAAACCAAAAGGGGTGCAAATTTCGCATGCTAATTTGCTCAGCTTTACCAACTGGATGATTACGGACAAGGAATTTGCGACGCCAGAGCGTCCACAAATGTTGGCGCAACCACCGTATTCCTTTGACTTGTCTGTCATGTATTGGGCACCGACCTTGGCTCTTGGAGGAACGCTTTTTGCCCTCCCATCAGCCCTTACTCAAGACTTTAAGCAACTCTTTGCGACCATCTTTTCACTTCCGATTGCTATCTGGACTTCAACGCCATCTTTTGCAGATATGGCAATGCTGTCTGAAGATTTCAATGCTGAAAAGATGCCAGGGCTTACCCATTTCTACTTTGATGGAGAAGAGTTGACAGTTAAAACTGCTCAAAGATTGCGCGAGCGTTTTCCAAATGCGCGTATCATCAATGCTTACGGTCCAACGGAAGCGACGGTGGCTTTGTCAGCAGTTGCTGTTACAGATGAGATGTTGGCAACCTTGAAACGTCTTCCGATTGGTTACACCAAACCTGATTCACCAACCTTTATCGTTGATGAAGAAGGCAATAAATTACCAAATGGGGAACAAGGGGAAATCATCGTATCTGGACCTGCTGTTTCAAAAGGCTATATGAATAATCCTGAAAAAACAGCTGAAGCTTTCTTCGAATTTGAAGGTTTGCCAGCCTACCACACTGGAGATGTTGGAACTATGACAGATGAAGGTCTTCTTCTTTACGGTGGACGGATGGACTTCCAGATCAAGTTTAACGGCTACCGTATTGAGCTAGAAGATGTTTCTCAAAACTTGAACAAATCCAAGTACGTTGAATCTGCTGTTGCAGTTCCACGTTACAACAAGGATCACAAGGTCCAAAACCTCTTAGCCTATGTTATCTTAAAAGATGGCATCAAAGAACAATTTGAGCGCGAAATTGATATCACGAAGGCTATCAAGGAAGACTTGGAAGATATTATGATGTCTTACATGATGCCATCTAAGTTTCTTTACAGAGAGGAATTGCCACTGACTCCAAATGGCAAGATTGACATCAAAGGATTGATTAACGAGGTGAATAATAGATGATGGATTTCCTGAAACAGCTGCCTCATATTGAGCCGTATGGGAATCCGCAGTACTTTTTGTACGTGATTACTGCTACCTTGCCAATCTTTATCGGTCTTTTTTTCAAAAAACGCTTTGCTTGGTATGAAATACTGGTTAGTCTGTTCTTTATCGTTACCATGTTGACGGGTGGCAAGACCAATCAATTGGCTGCCTTAGGGATATATCTAATCTGGCAAATCTTGTTGGTTCTTTTTTACAAGCAGTATCGAAAAATTCGAGATGGCAAATGGATTTTCTATCTCGTTAGTCTGTTATCTTTACTTCCAATTATATTTGTAAAGGCGCAAACAGCCATTAATGGAACACAATCCTTGCTGGGTTTTATCGGAATTTCTTATTTGACCTTTCGTTCGGTGGGTACTATCATCGAACTCAGAGATGGAGTCATTAAGGATTTGAAGATGTGGGAGTATTTGCGTTTTCTTCTCTTTATGCCGACATTTTCAAGTGGTCCTATTGATCGTTTCAAACGTTTTAATGAAAATTATCAGACGATACCAGAGCGCGATGAGTTGATGGATATGCTAGCTGAATCCGTTCGGTATATCATGTGGGGATTTCTGTATAAATTTATCCTAGCTCATATTTTAGGCGAGATTTTATTACCACCGCTAAAGAATTTAGCTTTACAAACAGGTGGCGTCTTTAACTATTATGTAGTGGCCATCATGTACACATTTGGTTTAGAACTCTTCTTTGACTTTGCAGGTTACTCTATGTTTGCTATAGCTATTTCAAATCTGATGGGAATTCGTAGTCCGATTAACTTCAACAAACCTTTCTTGTCAAGAGATTTGAAAGAGTTTTGGAATCGCTGGCACATGAGTTTATCCTTCTGGTTTCGTGACTTTGTATTTATGCGCATGGTCATGGTGATGACGAGAAAGAAGCTTTTTAAGAATCGAAATGTGACTTCAAGTGTCGCCTATATCCTGAACATGCTCCTTATGGGGTTCTGGCATGGGATAACTTGGTTTTACATTGTCTATGGACTCTTTCATGGGCTAGGTTTAGTGATTAATGATGCTTGGGTTCGAAAGAAAAAAACGCTCAATAAAGAACGTAAGAAAGCAGGGCAAGCTCCCTTGCCTGAGAATCGCTGGGTTCAGTTGCTTGGCATGGTTATAACCTTCCATGTCGTGATGATTTCATTCTTAATCTTCTCTGGATTTTTGAATGATTTATGGTTTAAAAAATAAAAGGAATTAAAAAATGGATATCAAATCAGAAGTTATCGAAATTATTGATGAATTGTTTATGGAAGATGTTTCTGACATGATGGATGAAGATCTTTTTGATGCAGGTGTCTTGGATAGTATGGGAACAGTTGAGTTGATCGTGGAAATCGAAAATCGCTTTGATATTCGTGTCCCAGTTACAGAATTTGGTCGTGATGACTGGAATACAGCTAATAAAATCATAGCAGGAATTACGGAGTTAAAGAATGCTTAAACGCCTGTGGTTAATCTTCGGGCCTATCTTTGTAGCGGGATTATTGGTTTTTCTTCTTATCTGTTTCTATCCAAGTAGCCCGAGTCATAATCTCATGGAGGAAAAATACTCTGCCGCTTCGATAAGTGCAGAAAGCTTTAAGGAAAGAAGCCAAAAAGTAAGAGCTCTTACGGATCCTGATATGCGTTTCGTGCCTTTTTTTGGATCTAGTGAGTGGATGCGTTTTGATAGTATGCATCCAGCAGTACTAGCTGAAAAATATGACCGTTCTTATCGTCCTTACTTTATGGGACAGGCAGGAGCAGCTACCCTCAGCCAGTATTTTGGGATACAACAAATCACATCCGAGCTTGAAAATAAGCAAGCGGTATTTGTAATCTCTCCACAGTGGTTTACAAAAGAGGATCATGACCCGACTATTTTTCAAACCTATTTTAATAATGATCAGTTGACTGCCTTCTTGGAAAATCAATCTGGGGATGCAGCCTCTCAGTATGCTGCCAATAGACTCTTAAAGCAAAATCCTGGTGTTTCTATGAAGAGCATCGTTGAGAAATTAGCCAAAGGAGAAAAATTATCAGAGTTCGACCAAAGTATGATTAATATTTCGTCGCAATTAAATGAGAAACAGTCAGCTCTTTTTGGACAATTCTCCATTCGTGGACGCTTAAGGTACAAAGATCATGTTGAGAAATATTTGGGTAGCCTCCCAGAACAATTTTCTTATGAAGAATTGGAAAATATCGCTCGAAAAGAGGGTGAAGAAAATACAACCAATAATGATTTGGGAGTAGATAATCATTTTTACAATACTAAGTTAAAGAAAGATTGGAAAAAATGGGAAGGGTCTCAAAAGAATTTTAACTTTCTCAAATCACCTGAGTACAATGATTTGCAGTTAGTGCTCGATCAATTTGCCAAATCTAAGGTCAATGTACTCTTTGTCTTTCAACCTGTCAATAAAAAATGGATGGATTATACCGGGCTGAGTGAGGAGATGTATCAACACACAGTTGAAAAAATTCGTTACCAGTTGGAGAGTCAAGGCTTCACCAATATCGCTGACTTTTCCAAAAACGGTGGAGATCCATACTTTGTTAAGGACACGATTCATATTGGTTGGTTAGGCTGGTTGGCGTTTGATAAGGTTGTAAATCCTTTTTTGAGCAATCCAACAACAGCACCTAATTACCAAATGAATGATCGTTTCTTTAGCCAAGATTGGGCGGATTACGATGGTAACATTAAAGATTTTCAATAATAATATAGAAAAGAGTTTGAGCTTTTGTTCAGACTTTTTTTATGAAATGTCGGATAGGTTACCTTCAAAAAGGTTAAAAGTTTTAAAATGATGCTAAATAGCGTATAATGGTAAAAGAAAGAAGAGAAAGGGATTCCAATATGAATAAACGTTTTTTGTTGCCTGTCCTATCGACAGCTCTATTAGCTCCGGCCTTTTTAGCTGGACAAGTTTATGCTGAAGAAAACACTAGTACTTCAGAAGCTACAGAAGTTGTGAGCACTACAGAAGCACCAGTAGTGGCAGCGACTCCTGAGGTTGTTACAAGTCCGGCAACACCAGCTGAAGAGGCTGCAACTCAAAAAGAAGAAGCAGATACTGTTATCTTGCATACTAATGACGTGCATGGTCGTATCGTAGAAGAAAAAGGAGTAATTGGAGATGCCAAGCTCGCGACAGTTATTGAGAAGGAGCGCGAAAAGGGCAATCAAACGACTCTAGTGGTGGATGCAGGGGATGCCTTCCAAGGTCTGCCAATTTCAAACTCTACAAAGGGTGAAGCACGTGCCAAAATCCTAAATGAGATGGGCTACGATGCTATGGCTGTAGGAAATCATGAGTTTGACTTTGGACTTGACGAAGTTAAAAAATACAAAGAAATCTTGAACTTCCCATTGCTCAGCTCAAATACTTATGTAAATGGAGCTCGTCTATTTGAAGCAGCAACAATTGTTGATAAGAACAAGGATGTTGAAGGTGATGAATTTGTCGTCATCGGTGTGACAACGCCTGAAACAGCCACCAAGACCCACCCTAAAAATGTTACAGGTGTAACCTTTACAGAGCCTATTGCAGAGGTTAACAAGGTTATCGAAGAAATCCAAGCTAAAGCCTTGGCAGAAGGCAAAGACTACAAACACTATGTTGTCCTCGCTCACTTGGGAGTTGATACAACAACACCTGTAGAATGGCGTGGTTCAACACTTGCAGAAGCACTTTCAAAAAATCCTCTTTTGAAAGGTAAGCGTGTTACAGTGATTGACGGTCACTCTCATACAGTAGAATCGACTACTTATGGTGACAATGTGACATACAACCAGACAGGAAGCTATCTCCATAACGTTGGTAAAATCACATACAAATCTCGACAATTATTAGGTAATCCTTCACTCATTGCAGCTGCTGATGCTAAGAAATTAGAAGCTAATCCAAAAATTGAAAAACTTGTCAAGGACATCAAACAAAAGTATGACGCTGAAAATGCTATAGAAGTTGTTTCAAATAGTCCAGTTGAGTTGAATGGTGACCGTGAAAATGTTCGTGTCCGTGAAACCAACCTTGGGAATGTCGTAGCAGATTCTCTCTACCAGTATGGTCAAACAGGATTTAGTCATCCAACAGATATCGCTGTGACAAATGGTGGTGGCTTGCGTGAAACGATTGCCAAGGGTAAACCAATTACAAAAGGAAATGTCATTGCGGTTCTACCATTTGGAAACACAATCTCACAAATCCAAGTAACTGGTCAGCAAGTTTTTGACATGTTTGAAAAATCACTCGGATCTATTTTGCAGGTTGATAAGGCAGGAAAAACTGTCTTGGATGAAAATGGTCAACCATTGCTAGAGCCAAGTGGTGGATTCTTACAGGTTTCAGGAGCCAAGGTCTATTACGATACAAACTTAACTGCAGGCAAACGTGTCTTGGCTATTCAAGTTAAGAATCGTGCGACTGGTCTTTATGAAAAACTAGATTTGGAAAAAATCTACTACCTAGCAACCAATGACTTCCTTGCGGCAGGTGGTGACGGTTATACCATGCTTGGTGGTGCCAGAGAAGAAGGTCCTTCAATGGATGCTGCCTTTGAAGACTATCTCAAAACGGTTGATTTGTCTCAGTATGAAAAGGTAAATCCAAATTCACGCACGATTTCTGTGGATTCAAAAACATTTAAACTGCCAGAAGAGCAAGGTAAAGAGCAAGAACCAGCAAAACCAGAAAAAGATTCGGCAACAAATCCAGCTAAACCAGAAAAAGATCAAGCCGTAACTCCAACTAAACTAGGAAAAGATCAGTCGAAAACTCTTGCTGGATCAGGAAAAGATGCAGTTAAACCAGGAAAAGTCCAAACGACAACTCCGGCTACATCAGAGAAAGATTCAACAACAAAAATAACTCAATCAGAAAAAGACCAAGCAACAAAACCGACTCAACCTTCTACTGTAAAAGTTGATTATAAGGTTGCAGATAAATTTACCGACAAGACAGTCGTATCAGAAAAATTACTGCCAAATACAGGTAGTGAGCAATCTATTTTCATGATGCTACTTGGTATGATTCTTGGAGCGACAGCACTCTGGACTAGCCGTAAACAAGAAAAATAATTCTAAAGGATGAAAACATCTCAGGTGTTTTCATCTTTTTTCTTGACTCCTTGCTTGGATGTGATATACTTAACTAGTAAAGGAATGGTGTGATACTCAATAAAAATCAAAGAGCAAACTAGGAAGCGAGACACAGGCTGTACTTGAGTACGCCAAGACGAAGCTGACGTGGTTTGAATTTGATTTTTGAAGAGAATGAAAACCTTGTATTTATAGAAATTTCGTTCTGAGAAAGGAGCAAATCATGAGACAGTTGGCAAAAGATATCGATCAATTTTTAAATGAGATTATCCTAAAAGCTGAAAATCAGCATGAAATTCTCATTGGTCATTGCACGAGTGATGTAGCCTTGACCAATACCCAGGAGCATATTCTCATGCTTTTATCAGAGGAGTCGCTCACCAACTCTGAGTTGGCGCGTCGTCTCAATGTCAGTCAAGCTGCCGTTACAAAGGCTATCAAATCCCTGGTTAAGGAGGGAATGTTAGAAACGTCTAAGGATCCTAAGGATGCTCGCGTTGTCTTCTATCAATTGACAGACTTGGCTCGACCTATTGCTGAGGAACACCACCATCATCATGAACATACCCTTTCGACTTATGAGCAGGTTGCCACTCAGTTCACACCAAACGAACAAAAAATTATCCAGCGGTTTTTAACTGCTTTAGTAGGAGAAATCAAGTAATGAGATACATCACAGTAGAGGATTTGTCCTTCTATTATGACAAGGAACCTGTGCTTGAGCATATCAATTACAGTGTTGATAGTGGGGAATTTGTCACCCTTACTGGGGAAAATGGAGCAGCCAAGACAACGCTAATCAAGGCTAGTCTTGGAATTCTTCAACCACGAATTGGGAAAGTAACTATCTCAAAGACAAATATTCATGGGAAAAAGCTAAGAATTGCCTATCTTCCTCAACAGATTGCAAGTTTTAATGCAGGCTTTCCAAGTACTGTTTATGAGTTTGTCAAATCAGGTCGCTACCCAAGAAAGGGCTGGTTCCGTCGTTTGAATGCTCACGACGAAGAACACATCAAGGCTAGTTTAAACTCAGTTGGCATGTGGGAACATCGGGATAAACGGATTGGCTCTCTCTCTGGTGGGCAAAAGCAAAGAGCGGTCATTGCACGTATGTTTGCTTCAGATCCAGATATCTTTATCTTGGATGAGCCGACAACAGGGATGGATGCAGGTACCAAGAATGAATTTTATGAGCTCATGCACCACAGTGCCCACCACCATGGCAAGGCTGTTTTGATGATTACTCACGATCCTGAAGAAGTTAAGGATTACGCAGATCGTAACATCCACCTTGTTCGAGACCAAGATTCGCCATGGCGTTGTTTCAATGTCCATGAAAGTGATCAGGAGGTGGACCATGCTTAATCTATTTTCTTATGATTTTATGCAGCGAGCCTTTTTAGCGGTTATTGCCATGAGTCTCTTTTCACCAGTTCTGGGGACCTTCCTTATCTTGCGTCGCCAGAGTCTTATGAGTGATACACTGAGTCATGTCTCCCTTTCAGGTGTTGCCTTTGGCTTGGTTCTAGGAATTTCTCCGACCATCTCAACCATTGTAATTGTTTTGATTGCGGCGGTTTTCCTTGAGTATCTTCGCACGGTTTATAAGAGCTTTATGGAGATTGGGACAGCAATACTCATGTCTACAGGACTTGCAGTATCGCTCATTGTCATGAGTAAGGGTAAGAGCTCTAGCTCGATGAGTTTGGACCAATATCTGTTTGGTTCTATTGTGACTATTAGTCAAGAGCAGGTAATTGGGCTCTTTGTCATTGCAGCGGTAGTTTTAATCCTGACCTTCCTCTTTTTAAGACCCATGTACATCTTAACTTTTGACGAGGACACAGCTTTTGTAGATGGTTTACCTGTACGTACCATGTCTATCCTCTTTAACATGGTGACGGGTGTGGCTATTGCTCTTATGATTCCAGCTGCAGGGGCACTTTTGGTATCAACTATCATGGTTTTGCCAGCTAGTATTGCTTTGCGTTTAGGGAAGAACTTTAGTTCGGTGATGATTCTTGCTAGCGCCATTGGATTTCTGGGCATGGTTGCGGGACTCTATATTTCCTATTATGCAGAGACACCACCGAGTGCAAGTATCACCCTTATCTTTGTAGTTGTCTTCTTGTTAGTCAGCTTACTCAAACGTTTTATCAAATAGGAGAAAAAAATGAAAAAACTAGGCCTACTTTTTGCAAGTCTTGTGACGGTATTCTTAGTGGCTTGTTCCAATCAAAAACAGGCAGACGGGAAATTAAACATCGTTACAACTTTCTACCCTGTCTACGAATTTACCAAGCAAGTAGCAGGCGATACAGCCAATGTCGAGCTCTTGATTGGGGCAGGGACAGAACCACATGATTATGAACCATCTCCTAAGGCAGTCGCTAAAATCCAAGACGCCGACGCCTTTGTGTATGAGAACGAAAACATGGAAACTTGGGTTCCCAAATTGTTAGATTCCCTAGATGCGAAAAAAGTAAAAACAATCAAGGCGACTGGAGATATGTTGCTTCTTCCAGGAAGTGAAGAAGAGGAGGACCATGACCATGGTGAAGAAGGTCATCATCACGAGTATGATCCTCATGTATGGTTGTCTCCTGCGCGTGCCATTAAGCTTGTAGAGCACATCCGTGACAGTTTATCAGCTGACTATCCTGATAAAAAAGCAACCTTTGAGCAAAATGCAGCTGCCTATATCGAGAAATTGCAAGCTCTGGACAAGGCCTATACTGAAGGACTTTCTAGTGCAAAACAAAAGAGTTTTGTGACTCAGCACGCTGCCTTTCGTTATCTTGCCTTGGACTACGGACTCACTCAAGTCTCTATCTCAGGACTTTCACCAGATGCGGAACCCTCAGCAAGCCGCTTGGCAGAATTGACCGAATATATCAAGAAGAACAAGATCTCTTATATCTACTTTGAAGAAAATGCCTCACAAGCTCTAGCTAATACTCTTTCAAAAGAAACAGGAGTTAAGTTAGATGTTCTGAATCCTCTGGAAAGCTTGACCGAAGAGGATATGAAGGACGGCGAGAACTATATCTCTATCATGGAGAAAAATCTCAAGGCCCTCAAGCAAACAACTGACCAGGCAGGGGCAGAAATTGAGCCAGAAAAAGCCGAGGAAACTAAAACCGTTCAAAATGGCTACTTCGAGGATGCAGATGTTAAGGACCGTACCCTAAGTGATTATGCTGGTAACTGGCAGTCAGTCTATCCTTTCCTTGAAAATGGTACTCTTGATCAAGTCTTTGACTACAAGGCTAAATTGACTGGCAAGATGACGAAGGATGAGTATAAAGCTTACTATCAAAAAGGTTATCAAACAGATGTGACCAAGATTAATATTACAGATAACACCATGGAATTTATCCAAGGCGACCAAAGTAAGAAATATACTTACAAGTATGTTGGCAAGAAAATCTTGACTTATAAGAAAGGCAATCGAGGTGTTCGCTACCTCTTTGAAGCGACAGATGCGGACGCTGGACAATTTAAGTATGTTCAGTTTAGCGACCATAATATTGCCCCAGTCAAGGCAGAGCATTTCCATATCTTCTTTGGAGGCACTAGCCAAGAAGCCCTCTTTGAAGAGATGGATAATTGGCCAACCTATTATCCAGAAACCCTATCTGGCCAAGAAATCGCCCAAGAAATGTTGGCTCATTAAATTCTAAACAATCCTTCCCAATGGGGAGGATTTTTCTTGTTTTTATCATCCCTAAGCATCTGAATTGACATTGGGTGAGAAGGGAGTATAATGTATGTAACAAAAACAGTTACAACAAATAGAGGATTTTTCTATGGTTTACCAATACAATAGTCGCATTCATTTGGCAGAGGTGGCTTTAAATGTTAGAGATTTAGCCAGTCAGACTACTTTTTATCACCAATTACTTGGTTTGGAGATTTTGAATCAATCGGAAAATCAAGTTCTTCTAGGTGCTGGAGGAAAACCGCTGGTGAAGCTTATCCAAACAGAAGATACAAGCAATCCTAAGCAAAGTTACGGTCTTTATCATATGGCTCTTCTTTTGCCGAGCCGTGAAGATTTGGCAAATGTTTTTAAACACTTGTTAGACTTGAAGATTCCACTAGTTGGTGGAGCTGATCATGGCTATAGTGAAGCCATCTATTTAGAAGATTTAGAGGGCAATGGCATTGAGCTCTATAGAGACAAGCCTGTGGCAGAATGGGATATTCGTGAGGACGGGCGTATTATTGGGGTGACAGAAGAACTCTCTGCCCAAGATATCTATGAACTGGGAAAAGAAATAGAACCTTTTGCCATTGCTAGTGGTACTCGTATGGGGCATGTTCATTTATCCGTTAAAAATAGTCGTGAATCTAGTGCATTCTATCAAGAGTCTCTAGGTCTTGAGGATAAATTCACGATTCCGCATGCCAGTTGGATCGCATCAGGTGACTATCATCATCATTTGGCTGTCAATGAATGGGGAGGAAAAAGTTTAGCTCGACGTGAGAATGGATTAACAGGCCTAGCCTACTATGTGGTTGAAGTTGAGAACAAAGAGGAGTTGTTGAAAGTATTTGCTCAATCTCAAAGCGCTAATGCGATAACTAAGTGGCTTTCTTCTGCAGAATTTAGCCTAACTGACAAGGATAGCATTGTGACTCGTGTCAGAGTGGAGAGCTAGAAATCTTTAAAACTAGGGAGGATTACTCTAGGAAAAAGAGGACAAAGGTAGCTTGATTCAAATACCTTGAAGGTCAAAGGTAGGACCCCCTTTGAGAGCATTTAAAAAATCTTCCAGCAAGATTTGTTTTCCTTGTTGATTTTTTTAACAATGCTGATTAGGGGATTCAGATTTATTTCATCAAAGAAATTATGGTAGAAAAATGATTGAATTTCTATCTATAGCGGATTGAAATAAGATATGAACAAAGAGATTATGAAAGTCAAATTAATTTCTAAAAACGTTTTAGAACCCTTAGCCTACTATTCTAGATTCAATCTACTATAAATATTACCTAGAAAACTACTTTTTAAATAGGGCAGATTTTCTAAAAATTCTAGAATCCAGTAGCTATAAGGTTCCTATCGTTTGAGTGATAGAGACCAAAAACATTTGGACCTTGTTTCAGATATGGTTTGTTGCATATTACCTATTTTTACGAAGGTGTTAATCTGAAAATGAATTAGCGAAAATGAAAACATCCTTTTCTGAAAACAAGACCCGTCAATATTACAAGCAAAAAATCGTTCAAAACCCTTGAAAAATCAAAGAAAATCAGGTATAATATGAATAATCATTTGTCGTAGGTTTTGTCTGAAATATTGTCCGGACAAGACTCACAGCAGTTAAATCTCCTGAAAAAGTCGGATTTAGCTGCTCTTTTTGTGCTTTTTTTCAGGTTTTTCGATCTTTGTAACAAAGATTTAAAGATTCTGAAAATTGGTCGAGGGGGATAAGTTGATAGGGTTTTTAGAACCCTCTAACGATAATTACTAGCTTAGATCACTAAGCTTGGAACTTTATTTAAAAAGGAGAATCATCTTGGCAGGACATGACGTTCAATACGGGAAACATCGTACCCGTCGTAGTTTTTCAAGAATCAAAGAAGTTCTTGACTTACCAAATTTGATTGAAATTCAAACTGATTCATTCAAAGATTTCCTAGACCATGGTCTGAAGGAAGTGTTTGAAGATGTATTGCCAATTTCAAACTTCACAGAAACAATGGAGTTGGAATTTGTTGGCTACGAAATCAAAGAACCTAAATATACGCTTGAAGAAGCTCGCATCCATGATGCTAGTTATTCAGCACCAATCTTTGTAACTTTCCGCTTGATTAACAAAGAAACTGGCGAAATCAAAACTCAAGAAGTCTTCTTTGGTGATTTCCCAATCATGACTGAGATGGGTACTTTCATCATCAACGGTGGTGAACGTATTATCGTATCACAGTTAGTGCGTTCTCCAGGTGTTTACTTTAATGATAAAGTAGACAAAAACGGTAAAGTGGGCTACGGTTCAACTGTTATCCCTAACCGTGGAGCTTGGTTGGAACTGGAAAGTGACTCAAAAGACATCGCCTACACTCGTATCGACCGTACTCGTAAAATTCCGTTTACGACTTTGGTTCGTGCACTTGGTTTCTCAGGCGATGACGAAATTTTTGATATCTTTGGGGACAGCGAGTTGGTTCGCAACACTGTTGAAAAAGATATCCATAAAAACCCAATGGACTCTCGTACAGACGAAGCTTTGAAAGAAATTTATGAGCGTCTTCGTCCAGGTGAACCAAAAACTGCTGAGAGTTCACGTACCTTGCTTGTGGCTCGTTTCTTCGACCCACGTCGTTATGACTTGGCAGCTGTTGGACGCTACAAGATTAACAAGAAATTAAATATTAAAACTCGTTTACTCAACCAAACAATCGCTGAACCATTGGTGGACCCTGAAACTGGTGAAATCTTGGTTGAAAAAGGTACTGTAATGACTCGCGATGTCATCGAAAGCATCGAAAGTCACTTGGATGGCGATTTGAATAAGATTGTCTACACTCCAAATGACTCAGCTGTTTTGACAGAACCAGTTGTTCTTCAAAAATTCAAGGTTGTGGCACCAACTGATCCAGACCGTGTTGTAACAATCATCGGAAATGCAAATCCAGATGATAAAGTTCGCACTATCACTCCGGCAGATATTCTTGCTGAAATGAGCTACTTCCTTAACTTGGCTGAAGGCATCGGTCGTATCGATGATATCGACCACCTCGGAAACCGTCGTATTCGTGCTGTTGGTGAATTGCTTGCCAACCAAGTACGTCTTGGACTTTCACGTATGGAACGTAATGTTCGTGAACGTATGTCTGTTCAAGATAACGAAGTATTGACACCTCAACAAATCATTAACATCCGTCCAGTGACTGCGGCGATTAAAGAATTCTTTGGTTCTTCACAATTGTCACAGTTCATGGACCAACACAACCCACTTTCTGAGTTGTCTCACAAACGTCGTTTGTCTGCATTAGGGCCTGGTGGTTTGACACGTGACCGCGCTGGATATGAAGTGCGTGACGTGCACTACACTCACTATGGTCGTATGTGTCCAATCGAAACACCTGAAGGACCAAACATCGGTTTGATCAATAACTTGTCTTCTTACGGACACCTCAACAAGTATGGTTTCATTCAAACACCATACCGTAAGGTTGACCGTGCAACTGGAAAAGTTACCAACGAAATTGTTTGGTTGACTGCCGATGAAGAAGATGAATACACAGTAGCGCAGGCCAACTCTAAATTGAACGCAGATGGAACTTTTGCTGAAAAAGTTGTCATGGGACGTCACCAAGGGGTTAACCAAGAATATCCAGCATCAAGCGTTGATTATATGGACGTTTCTCCTAAACAGGTAGTTGCCGTTGCGACAGCATGTATTCCTTTCTTGGAAAACGATGACTCCAACCGTGCCCTCATGGGAGCCAACATGCAACGTCAGGCTGTGCCATTGATCAATCCTCAGGCACCTTACGTTGGTACTGGTATGGAATACCAAGCGGCCCACGATTCTGGTGCGGCTGTGATTGCTCAGTATGATGGTAAAGTTACTTACGCAGATGCTGACAAGGTAGAAGTTCGTCGTGAAGATGGTTCATTGGATGTTTACCACATCCAAAAATTCCGTCGTTCAAACTCAGGTACTGCATACAACCAACGTACGCTCGTAAAAGTTGGCGATGTCGTTGAAAAAGGCGATTTCATTGCTGACGGACCTTCTATGGAAAATGGGGAAATGGCGCTTGGACAAAACCCAATCGTTGCCTACATGACTTGGGAAGGTTACAACTTCGAGGATGCCGTTATCATGAGCGAACGCTTGGTTAAAGATGATGTCTATACATCTGTCCACCTTGAAGAATACGAATCAGAAACACGCGATACAAAGCTTGGGCCTGAAGAAATCACTCGTGAAATTCCAAACGTTGGTGAAGATGCCCTTAAAGACCTTGACGAAATGGGGATTATCCGTATCGGTGCTGAGGTTAAAGAAGGGGATATCCTTGTAGGTAAAGTAACACCTAAGGGTGAAAAAGACCTTTCAGCTGAAGAACGTCTCTTGCATGCTATCTTCGGAGACAAATCTCGTGAAGTTCGCGATACTTCACTTCGCGTACCCCACGGTGCCGATGGTGTTGTTCGTGATGTTAAGATTTTTACACGTGCAAACGGTGATGAATTGCAATCAGGCGTTAATATGCTGGTTCGTGTTTACATCGCTCAAAAGCGTAAGATTAAGGTCGGAGACAAGATGGCCGGACGTCACGGAAACAAAGGGGTTGTCTCTCGTATCGTTCCTGTAGAAGATATGCCTTACCTTCCAGATGGAACTCCAGTCGATATCATGTTGAACCCACTTGGGGTGCCATCACGTATGAATATCGGTCAGGTTATGGAGCTCCACCTTGGTATGGCGGCGCGTACTCTTGGTATTCACATCGCGACACCAGTCTTTGACGGAGCAAGTTCTGAAGACCTTTGGTCAACTGTTAAAGAAGCAGGTATGGATAGCGATGCCAAAACAATCCTTTACGATGGACGTACTGGGGAACCGTTTGATAACCGTGTTTCTGTCGGAGTCATGTACATGATCAAACTCCACCACATGGTTGATGATAAATTGCACGCGCGTTCAGTCGGACCATACTCAACCGTTACCCAACAACCACTCGGAGGTAAAGCTCAGTTTGGTGGACAACGTTTCGGTGAGATGGAAGTTTGGGCGCTTGAAGCCTACGGTGCTTCAAATGTCCTCCAAGAAATCTTGACTTACAAGTCTGACGATATCAACGGACGTTTGAAAGCTTATGAAGCTATTACAAAAGGAAAACCAATTCCAAAACCAGGTGTTCCAGAATCCTTCCGAGTTCTTGTCAAAGAATTGCAATCTCTTGGTCTTGACATGCGTGTCCTAGACGAAGATGACCAAGAAGTGGAACTTCGCGACTTGGATGAAGGAATGGACGAAGATGTCATCCACGTAGATGACCTTGAAAAAGCCCGCGAAAGAGCAGCTCAGGAGGCTAAAGCAGCCTTTGATGCAGAAGAAAATGCAAAAGCGGAAACAACAGAAGAAGCTGCTGAACAAGAATAAGCAGTTCACTTAAAATAGAAAGGGAAGAAATAGTGGTTGATGTAAATCGTTTTAAAAGTATGCAAATCACCCTAGCTTCTCCAAGTAAAGTCCGTTCATGGTCTTATGGAGAAGTCAAAAAACCTGAAACAATCAATTACCGTACGTTGAAACCAGAACGTGAAGGGCTCTTTGACGAAGTGATCTTTGGTCCTACAAAAGACTGGGAATGTGCTTGTGGTAAGTACAAACGCATTCGTTACAGAGGGATTGTTTGTGACCGTTGTGGTGTTGAAGTAACGCGTACAAAAGTTCGTCGTGAACGTATGGGACACATCGAGTTGAAAGCTCCTGTATCTCATATCTGGTATTTCAAAGGAATTCCAAGCCGTATGGGCTTGACCCTTGATATGAGTCCTCGTGCCCTCGAGGAAGTAATCTACTTTGCTGCTTACGTGGTGATCGATCCAAAAGATACACCACTTGAGCACAAATCTATCATGACAGAGCGTGAATACCGTGAACGCTTGCGTGAATTTGGTCATGGTTCATTCGTTGCCAAAATGGGTGCCGAAGCTATCCAAGACCTCTTGAAACAAGTTGATCTTGAAAAAGAAATTGCTGAACTCAAAGAAGAGTTGAAAACAGCTACTGGACAAAAACGTGTCAAAGCCATCCGCCGTTTGGATGTTTTGGATGCCTTTTACAAATCTGGAAACAAACCTGAATGGATGGTTCTTAACATCTTGCCAGTTATTCCACCAGATCTTCGTCCAATGTTGCAGTTGGATGGTGGGCGTTTTGCCTCATCTGACTTGAACGACCTTTACCGTCGTGTGATCAACCGTAACAACCGTTTGGCTCGTTTGCTTGAGTTAAATGCACCAGGTATCATCGTTCAAAATGAGAAGCGTATGCTTCAAGAAGCGGTTGACGCTTTGATTGACAATGGTCGTCGTGGTCGTCCAATTACAGGACCAGGTAGCCGTCCACTTAAATCATTGAGCCACATGCTCAAAGGTAAACAAGGACGCTTCCGTCAAAACTTGCTCGGTAAACGTGTTGACTTCTCAGGACGTTCCGTTATCGCCGTTGGTCCAACTCTTAAGATGTACCAATGTGGTGTGCCACGTGAAATGGCAATCGAGCTCTTTAAACCATTCGTGATGCGTGAAATCGTTGCGCGCGATATCGTGCAAAACGTTAAAGCGGCTAAACGCTTGGTAGAACGTGGAGATGAACGTATCTGGGATATCCTCGAAGAAGTTATCAAAGAACACCCAGTACTTTTGAACCGCGCACCTACCCTTCACCGTTTGGGTATCCAAGCCTTTGAACCTGTCTTGATTGACGGTAAAGCCCTTCGCTTGCACCCACTTGTCTGTGAAGCCTACAATGCCGACTTTGACGGCGACCAAATGGCCATACACGTACCGCTCTCAGAAGAAGCCCAAGCAGAAGCTCGTATCTTGATGCTTGCTGCTGAGCATATCTTGAACCCGAAAGACGGTAAACCCGTTGTTACTCCATCTCAGGACATGGTTTTGGGTAACTACTACTTGACCATGGAAGAAGCTGGTCGTGAAGGTGAAGGCATGGTCTTCAAAGACCGTGACGAAGCTGTCATGGCTTACCGCAATGGTTATGTTCACCTTCACTCACGTGTTGGTATCGCAACAGATAGCTTGAACAAACCATGGACAGAAGAGCAAAAACATAAAGTCTTGCTTACAACTGTTGGTAAGATTCTCTTCAACGATATCATGCCAGAAGGTCTACCTTACTTGCAAGAGCCAAACAATGCTAACTTGACAGAAGGTGTTCCAGATAAATACTTCTTGCCACTAGGAGGAGATATCAAGGAGGCTATCAGCAAACTTGAGCTTAACCCTCCATTCAAGAAGAAAAACCTTGGAAATATCATCGCTGAAATCTTCAAACGTTTCCGTACGACAGAAACTTCTGCCCTACTTGACCGTATGAAGAACCTCGGTTACCACCACTCAACTCTTGCAGGCTTGACAGTGGGTATTGCCGATATTCCAGTTGTTGAAGACAAGGCTGAAATCATCGAAGAATCACATAAACGTGTAGAACAAATCACTAAACAATTCCGTCGTGGTATGATCACAGACGACGAACGTTATAATGCTGTTACAGCTGAATGGCGTGCTGCCCGTGAAAAACTTGAGAAACGCTTGATTGCCAACCAAGATCCGAAGAACCCAATCGTTATGATGATGGACTCTGGAGCCCGTGGTAACATCTCAAACTTCTCACAGCTTGCCGGTATGCGTGGTCTGATGGCTGCTCCGAACGGACGTATCATGGAATTGCCAATCCTTTCAAACTTCCGTGAAGGTTTGTCAGTACTCGAAATGTTCTTCTCAACTCACGGTGCTCGTAAAGGTATGACCGATACGGCTCTTAAGACAGCCGACTCAGGTTACTTGACTCGTCGTTTGGTTGACGTTGCCCAAGACGTGATCATCCGTGAGGATGACTGTGGAACAGACCGTGGTCTCTTGATCCGTTCTATCACTGAAGGTAAAGAGATGATTGAGTCTCTTGAAGAACGTCTCAATGGTCGTTACACTAAGAAAACTGTTAAACACCCAGAAACTGGTGCAGTTATCATTGGTCCAAATGAATTGATCACAGAAGACAAGGCTCGTGAAATTGTTAATGCTGGTGTTGAAGAAGTAACCATCCGCTCAGTATTTACATGTAACACTCGTCATGGTGTCTGCCGTCACTGTTATGGTATCAACTTGGCGACTGGTGATGCGGTTGAAGTTGGTGAAGCGGTTGGTACAATCGCTGCTCAATCTATCGGGGAACCTGGTACACAGCTTACAATGCGTACCTTCCACACGGGTGGGGTTGCCTCAAATACCGATATCACTCAGGGTCTTCCTCGTGTCCAAGAAATCTTTGAAGCCCGCAATCCTAAAGGGGAAGCGGTTATCACAGAGGTCAAAGGACAAGTTACTGCTATCGAAGAAGATGCTTCAACTCGTACCAAGAAAGTCTTCGTTAAAGGTGAAACTGGAGAAGGCGAATACGTGGTACCATTCACAGCCCGTATGCGTGTAGAGGTTGGCGATCAAATCTCTCGTGGTGCAGCTCTTACAGAAGGTTCTATCCAACCAAAACGTCTCCTTGCTGTACGTGATGTCTTGTCAGTTGAAACTTACCTCCTCGGTGAAGTACAAAAAGTTTACCGTAGCCAAGGGGTAGAAATCGGTGACAAACACATCGAGGTAATGGTTCGTCAAATGATCCGCAAAGTCCGTGTCATGGATCCAGGAGATACAGACCTTCTCATGGGTACTCTCATGGATATCAACGACTTTACAGATGCTAATAAGGATGTTCTAATCGCAGGTGGAGTGCCAGCGACTGGTCGTCCAGTCCTTATGGGAATCACCAAAGCCTCACTTGAAACAAATAGTTTCTTGTCAGCTGCTTCCTTCCAGGAAACAACTCGTGTCCTTACAGACGCAGCTATCCGTGGTAAGAAAGACCATCTCCTTGGTCTCAAGGAAAATGTTATCATCGGTAAGATCATCCCAGCTGGTACTGGTATGGCTCGCTACCGTAACCTTGAACCACAAGCAGTCAACGAAGAATCTTACCTAGCATCTTCACAAGAAGGAGCTCCAGTTGATACGACTGTAGAAGAAGTCGTTGAAACTGTTGAAGTAAGCGAATAAAATAATGCTTAAACAAAAAGAGGGTCTTCCCTCTTTTTTTGTATTAAATATATAGAAAAGGTATATTGATTTTTATATGATTTACTAAATAATTTGAGCAATAAAAGTAGAAAAAATTTTTCTAAAAAATTGAGCAAAATGCTTGGTATTCAAGGGCTGGCATGATAAAATATAACAGCGGGTAGTTTACGAAAAATAATGAATAGTAAATACATATTTATTCTAAACTAAGTTAAATTTTATGCAACTTGGAGGTAATGTTAGTGAAAAATGATTTGTTTAATGACCGTATTAGTCGATTTTCAATTCGTAAGTTAAATGTAGGAGTTTGTTCGGTTTTACTAGGAACTTTAGTCATGCTTGGAACGGCTACAGGAGTAGCAGCTGAAGAAGTCGCTGAGAATAAGCAAACTGACGAGGTTGCTTTGACGACTGAAAAGGAACAGCCGGAATCTCTTTCTATATCTCAAGCTGAGAAAGAAGATGTTACAACTTATCAGGCAACTCCAGTTGTTCCAGGTACAACTGAAACTAAGCTAGAACTAGATCACACAAGATTGCAAGGCTATATTGCTGAGATTGAAACAAACCTGGCGAATGGTAAATATAGCAATAAGACTGATGAAAGTATTGATGCTTTAAAAGTAAGTCTTGATAATGCTAAGAATGCTCTTGCCTCTGCTGAAAGTCAAGCTGAGTTGGATGCTGCTTATCAATCACTTGTAACAACGGTAAATGCAAAACTTAAAAATAAGGTAGTAGCAGAAGCAAAACCAGTTGTGGAAGCTAAGGCTGAAGTTACTGAAAAAACTGAAGAAAGTATCGGAAAACCAGCAGCAAATACTCAGCCAGCAGAAGGTACAAATGCAATCGCAAATACAGGTCAGAACGATCCTCGTAATGGTAAAGAGATTAATAAAAATACAGCATTTCGTGCGGATACTGCAACAGCTACTGGAATTGGTGCAGACGTTGAAGACGCAACTTCAACTCCAAAGGTAGAAAAACCTGGCTTTACAACAAATATCAATGCTAAAGACATAGCCAGCCAAATCTCTTGGTTGGACTTTGGCGATGTAGCTAACTGGACAGGAACCACAACAACATCAAAAGGTGACCTTGCTCTCCAAGTTGGGGCTACCTATACTAAGGAAATTATGCCGGGTTATGTGGTTACCATCAAGGTTAAATCTTTGAAACCCTTCCAGGCGACAGAACTTTATAAAAAACGCCTTGAAGACCGAGGAGCAACAGAAGTTGAAAAAGCGACCTATGATCCAAATGCAAGAAATGGTTATGGGAATGCGACTAATACACCTGCTACGAGAGTAGCTTTTACTGCTGGTGAAGAAGCTAAAGTTATTGCCGAAGCTCAAAACCGTTGGACTGAAATTAAAAAAGAAGGTATTGACACTGGTACAACTAAGAAAACTACTATCAGTTCAGAACTTGAAGGTGGGAATATCGGTGTTCAGTTTGAAGTTTCTGCGACCTTCCGTGGAAAAGTGGTCAAACCTGCCATTGTCATGGCGGATGGTGAGTCCGCTAACCCTGGTGAAATGGTTATGTTCACCACAAACGGAGAAGGTTGGCAACATATTGGGGAATGGCCCAAGGGCAATAATAAAACTTATATTCCACAAGATACAGACAATTTATTCGGTCCAAACCCTGCCACTAATATAGATGGCATGGGCTACTATAAGTTGAACCTTGACCTACTTCGACGTTCAAATCAAGTTGGGCCAGATAAAAAAGCGGTTGCTTGGAAGTACTTTGGAAGTGCCGATTTAACAACTGGAGGTCTCGGAACAGGGGTCTTTGGACCAAATATTTCAAGTATTGCTGCTGTTCCCCTTGTTATGACACGTGGAGCGTCCGAAGTTGGCTTGTATATCGCATCTTCAGGTAAACAATCAGCCATGCTTGGATTCTTCCCACTTGATGAAGGAGATGCTCCTGAATCATACGGCAAGGCAGTTCATTCAATTGCAACTGTGGATGGGATTACCGGTAAGAAAGTAAACCAACCTTATCTCGGCCACTTGAGTCCTGATATGGATGAAAACAATACCCTTGATTGGACTGGTGACGATAAAGCGACAACGGCTGATGAAGGAATCGACCAATTGCTTCCAGATAATCTTAAAGGGAAAACCAATGAGATGATCAAGATGGACCGTACCAAACCAGGTAATTATAAGATTTCTGTTGAAGCCCATACTGATGGGGCTGCACAGGCAAATATCTACGGTTGGGTAGACTTCAATCAAAATGGAACCTTCGATGAAGACGAGCGTTCAAATTTAGCTACTATTACGAAAGATGGTATAGTTGAGTTAACATTTGCAAACAGCAAAACTTATATTGACCCTAGTGTTACTGAATTAGGGGTTCGTCTTCGTATCGCTAAGAATGATAAAGAAATTGAAAGCCCAACAGGTATGGCCTTCTCAGGGGAAGTTGAGGACTTCAAGACTCAAATCACCCACCCACCAAAAGGGGAATTTAAAGAAACAACTGGCCTTCAAGGTGCAAAACAAACAGCTACTGTAGCCTTTACCGCTCGTGGTTTACAAGGCTATAGCTTAACTGAATTAGCAAAAATTGATGAAACAGTAGCACCATACATTGTCGATGCAAATGGAAACAAAGCTACTTTGGATGCTGAAGGGTACTATGTCGTACCAGGTCAAGGTAAATATAAAATTACCGCAAATGGTAAAGACGTAGATGTAGAATTCATCCCTGAAGATAATTTCTTAGGAACAGCTGATGGAATCTCTATCCGTCGTACAGATAGTAATGGCTACGACACAGGTTGGTCAACTAAATTTCCAGCCAATGAAGCTAATGTTGATACTTTGATAAATACAATGGATGGACTTTATATCCCAACCGTTACTCCAAAGGATATCGAAGGTGAAAATAAAACTTCAACAGATGTTCAAGGAGCTAGTCAAATAGCTACTCCAGAATTTGCTCTTGAAGGAACAAATAGTAATGGTGAGAAAGTTAAAATCACACCTGATTTTGATTATCCAGCTAAGTTTGTGAGTCCTACGACTGGCAAGGTTATCAATGACCCTGTTCTAACTGTAGAAGGGGAAGGGATTTACTACTTAGACGATTTGACTGGGAAAGTTACCTTTGTGCCGGAACCAGGATTTACTGGCACTGCTAAGGGAGTAACAGTTTCACTTACTGCACCAGTTGGACGAGATAAAAATAAACAAGTTCAGTCAGAATTTATAAAAACAGCTACTGCTAAGTATACTCCAACAGTAACCCCAGCCACAATCAGCTCTACTAATAAGGTTTCTGAGGATGTGCAAAATGTCCCTCAAACTCAAACACCTACATTTGAGTTAAGCAATGACAAGGCTACGAAGATTACTAGCAGGAAATTAGTAGATCCAGCAACTGGCCAGCCTACTGATGAAACCAGTGTGAAAGTAGCAGGCGAAGGAACATATACAATTGATCCTACTACAGGAGCGGTTACCTTCGCACCTGAAAAAGACTTTGTTGGAACTGCAACAGGTGTAACAGTTCAAGCAACTGCGACTATTACAAATGCGAACGATAAGACGGCGACAATCACTTCGGATGCAACTTATACACCAACAGTTGTAGCGGCTGTTCCAACAGCTCAACCAGCTACATCTAAAGATATCCAAGGTGCCACTCAAACAGGCACACCAACCTTCGCAGGAACAACTGTCCAAGTAAATGGTCAAGATAAACCTGTAACCATTAAATCAAATAGTTATAAGCTCTTGGATAAAGATGGTAATGAAGTTACAACTACGCCAGCTTATGCTGCAGATGGTACAACGCCAATCGGTACTTTCACGATCGATCCAGCAACTGGTACTGTAACATTCACACCAACTGATAAATCATACACAGGTGCAGTCACACCAGCCAAGGTTCAAGCTGAAAGCTCAAACGGTATTAAGGTTGATACAACCTACACACCTGAAATTGTTCCAGTAACCCCAACAACTACACCATCTGAATCAACTGACATCCAAGGTGCAACTCAAACAGGTAAACCTGAATTCAAGGGTGGAACTGTAACTGTTGACGGTGTCGAGAAGACTGTTGAGATCAACGAAGCTGTTCCGGCAACATTTGATGATGGTTCAACGACTAAAACTGTGGAAGGTGTTGGTACATATACAGTAGCTGCAGATGGAACAGTAACTTTTGTTCCTGAAAAGTCATTCACAGGTAAAGCACCGGCCGTAACGGTTGTCCGTGAAGATAAGAACGGAACCAAAGCATCTGCAACCTACATACCAACAGTAACACCGGTTAAACCAACTGCAGCACCAGCTGAATCAACAGATGTTCAAGGTGCCACTCAAACAGGTAAACCTGTATTCACTGAAGGTGACAGCCGTGTACCAATGAACGGTGACGTTCCAGCTACTTTCGACGATGGCTCAACTATCAAGACAGTTGACGGTGTTGGTACATACACAGTAGTAGCAGATGGTACAGTAACCTTCGTACCTGAGAAATCATTTACTGGAACTGCTTCAGCTGTGACGGTTGTTCGCGAAGATAAGAACGGAACAAAAGCCTCTGCAACTTACACACCAACCGTAACACCAGTAACACCGACAGCAACACCAGCTGAATCAACAGATATCCAAGGTGCGACTCAAACAGGTAAACCTGAATTTACTGAAGGTAATAGCCGTGTACCAATGAACGATGATGTTCCAGCAACATTTGACGATGGTTCAACGACTGAAACTGTGGAAGGTGTTGGTACATATACAGTAGCAGCAGACGGAACTGTGACATTTGTTCCAGAACCAAGCTTTACAGGTACTGCACCAGCCGTAACCGTTGTTCGTGAAGATAAGAACGGAACCAAAGCCTCTGCGACTTATACACCAACTGTAAATCCGGTTACTCTTACTCCAACAAATAAAGTTTCTGAAGACATTCAAAATGTTCCTCAAACAGAGACTCCTACATTTGCATTGAGTGATGATGAGACTGCTCAAATTACAAGTAAGAAATTGATTGATCCTGCAACAGGTCAACCAACCGATGAAACAACTGTGACAGTAGCAGGCGAAGGAACATATACAATTGATCCTACTACAGGAGTAGTAACCTTCACTCCTGAAAAAGACTTTGTCGGAACTGCAACAGGTGTAACAGTTCAAGCAACTGCAACCATTACAAATGCCAATGGTAAGACTTCAACCATCACTTCAGATGCGACTTATACACCAACTGTTGTAGCTGCTGTTCCAACAGCTCAACCAGCCACTTCAAAAGATATCCAAGGTGCGACACAAACTGGAACACCAACCTTTGAAGGTGCAACTGTTCAAGTAAATGGTCAAGATAAAGCGATTACGATTAAAGAAGATAGCTACACACTTTTGGATAATGATGGTAATGAAGTAACAAGCACACCAGCTTATGCTGAAGATGGCACAACTGAAATTGGTACTTATTCAATTGATCAAGCAACTGGACAAGTAACCTTCACACCGATGGATAAATCATACACAGGTGTAGTAACACCAGCCAAGGTTCAAGCTGAAAGCTCAAACAGTATCAAGGTGGATACAACTTACACGCCTGAAATCGTTCCTGTCACACCAACAGCAACTCCAGCTGAAACAACTGATATCCAAGGTGCCACCCAAACAGGTAAGCCTGAATTCAAGGGTGGAACAGTAACTGTTGATGGCGTTGAGAAAACAGTAGCTATCAATGAAGCTGTTCCAGCTACGTTTGATGATGGCTCAACTACCAAGAAAGTTAACGGCGTTGGTACCTATACAGTAGCAGCCGATGGAACAGTAACTTTTGTTCCAGAAAAATCATTCACAGGTAAGGCACAAGCTGTAACGGTTATTCGTGAAGATAAGAACGGAACCAAAGCCTCTGCGACTTACACACCAACTGTGACACCAGTAACTCCGACTGCGAAAGATACAACATCAACAGGTAAGCAAGGTCAAACTCAAACAGGTAAGCCTGAATTTATTGAAGGCGACAGCCGTGTACCAATGAATGATGACGTTCCAGCTACGTTTGATGATGGCTCAACTACCAAGAAAGTTAACGGCGTTGGTACCTACACAGTAGCAGCAGACGGAACCGTAACCTTTGTCCCAGAAAAATCATTTACAGGAACTGCTCCAGCAGTGACGGTTGTTCGCGAAGATAAGAACGGCACTAAGGCTTCAGCGACCTACACTCCAACCGTAACCCCAGTTACTCCAACTGCAACACCAGCGGAATCTACTGGTCCTCAAGGTGTGGTTCAAACTGGTAGAGTAACCTTAACAGAAGGTGACCCAGTTGCACCAATCGACAAGGCCACCATTACTCTTCTTGACGGAAATGGTCAATCAGCAGCCTCAGTAGAGGCGAAATCACCAGCAGGTGATGTGATCGGTACCTTCACCGTTGATAAAGAAACAGGTATTGTGACCTTCACGCCAACGGATAAATCTTACTCAGGTGAGGTTGTTCCAGTTAAGGTTCAAGGTAAAGATACAAACGGAACAGTTGCTGAAACAACTTACACACCGACGATCACTCCAGTTGTACCAACTGCTGATCCAGCAACATCTACAGACATTCAAGGTCAAACGCAAACAGGTACACCAAGCTTCACACCTGGTAACCCTGCAATCCCAATGGATGATGATACACCTGCAACCTTTGAAGATGGCTCAACTACGAAGACAATTCCAGGAGAAGGAACTTACACAGTCGCTTCGAACGGAACTGTAACCTTCGTTCCAGAAAAATCATTCACTGGCACAGGAACAGGCGTGACTGTTAAACGTCTAGACAAGAACGGTACACCAGTCACAGCTAAGTACACCCCAACCGTAACTCCAGTAACTCCAACAGCAGAAGATACAGCATCAACTGGTAAACAAGGTCAAACTCAAACAGGTAAGCCTGAATTTACTGAAGGTGACAGCCGTGTACCAATGAACGATGACGTTCCAGCTACGTTTGAAGATGGCTCAACTACGAAGACAGTGGATGGTGTTGGTACTTACACGGTAGTAGCAGACGGAACCGTAACCTTTGTCCCAGAAAAATCAATCACAGGTAAAGCACCAGCCGTAACAGTTGTTCGTGAAGATAAGAACGGAACCAAAGCCTCTGCGACTTACACCCCAACAGTGACTCCAGTCACACCTACAGCTACACCAGCTGAATCTACTGGACCTCAAGGTCTTGTTCAAACTGGAACAGTAACCTTCACTGAAGGTGATGAAGTAGCGCCAATCGACAAGAATACCATTACTCTCCTTGATGAATCTGGTCAACCAGCAGCATCAGTAGAAGCGAAATCACCAGCAGGTGATGTAATCGGTACCTTCACAGTTGACAAAGAAACAGGTATTGTGACCTTCACGCCAACGGATAAATCTTACTCAGGTGAGGTTGTTCCGGTTAAGGTTCAAGCAGCTGATACAAATGGAACTACAGTTGAAACAACTTATACACCTAAGATTACTCCAGTTGTCCCAACTTCTGAAGATGCGGCATCGACAGATATCCAAGGTGCCACTCAAACAGGTAAACCAACCTTCACCGAAGGTGATCCAAATGTTCCAATCGATGAAGATACTCCAGCGACCTTCGAAGATGGCTCAACCACTAAGACAGTAGATGGAGAAGGTACCTACACCGTTTCTCCAGATGGAACCGTAACTTTCGTTCCAGAAAAATCATTCACTGGAACTGCTTCAGGCGTAACAGTGAAACGTGTTGATAAGAATGGCACTGAAATCACAGCTAAATACACCCCAACTGTAACTCCTGTTACTCCAACTGCAGCACCAGCTGAATCAACAGATGTCCAAGGTGCCACTCAAACAGGTAAACCAACCTTCACCGAAGGTGATCCAAATGTTCCAATCGATGAAGATACTCCAGCGACCTTCGAAGATGGCTCAACCACTAAGACAGTAGATGGAGAAGGTACCTACACCGTTTCTCCAGATGGAACCGTAACTTTCGTTCCAGAAAAATCATTCACTGGAACTGCTTCAGGCGTAACAGTGAAACGTGAAGATAAGAACGGCACTAAGGCTTCAGCGACCTACACACCAACCGTAACCCCAGTAACCCCAACAGCAGAAGATACAACATCAACAGGCATCCAAGGTGCCACTCAAACAGGTAAACCTGAATTTACTGCAGGTAACAGCCGTGTGCCGATGAATGATGATGTTGCCGCAACATTTGACGATGGTTCAACTTCGAAGACAGTTGATGGTGTTGGTACTTACACGGTGGCTTCAGATGGTACGGTGACATTTGTTCCAGAAAAATCATTTACAGGAACAGCACCAGCAGTCACAGTCGTTCGTGAAGACATGAACGGCACTAAAGCCTCTGCGACATACACACCAACCGTAACCCCAGTTACACCAACTGCTGAACCAACAACATCAACAGGTAAGCAAGGTCAAACTCAAACAGGTAAGCCTGAATTTACTGAAGGCGACAGCCGAGTACCAATGAACGATGACGTTCCAGCAACATTTGAAGATGGCTCAACGACTAAGACAGTTGATGGCGTTGGTACATACACAGTAGCAGCCGATGGAACAGTTACATTTGTACCTGAGAAATCATTTACAGGAACTGCTCCAGCAGTGACGGTTGTTCGCGAAGATAAGAACG